>Ga0207133_1104_pt1 | contig 13596 bp, 10 predicted proteins | sample Alteio_BWMinHeat_11_FD_153537 | JGI IMG/M metagenome (GOLD analysis project Ga0207133, IMG submission 153537) | Enriched cells from forest soil in Barre Woods Harvard Forest LTER site, Petersham, Massachusetts, United States -... | ecosystem: Environmental > Terrestrial > Soil > Temperate forest >... | reverse complement strand
GATTTACCTGAACGGATTCCCCTTAGTCCTATTCGAGCTAAAGAACCCATACGAAGAGCAGCCGAACACTCTCGGCGCATTTAACCAAGTTCAACATTACCGAGCCGGTATCTCTCAACTTTTTGATTTTAATGAACTGGTTGTTATCTCTGATGGCGGCATGGTAGGCCATGCAGATGATGATACCCCCCATGCAGTTGGCTCCACTTTGCATGGAATGTGGACGGCCTCGTGGGAATGGTATGCACCCTGGAAAAGCATCGATGGACGCGACGTGGTGGAAAGCTCTACCGGAGCAATGAAAACACTCATAGAAGGACTGTTTGCGAAAGACCGATTGTTGGATTATCTGAGACACTTCATTGCTTTTGAGGTAGTGAATGAGAAAATTGAAAAGAAGGGCGCCAAGTATCACCAATATTTCGGCGTCCGTTTTGCGGTGGAAGAAGCTCTACGCGCAACCCATCCGAACGGAGATCGAAAAATAGGAGTGATCTGGCACACTCAAGGTTCTGGCAAATCTCTTTCGATGGCTTACTTCGTGGCCATCTTGCGGCACCATCCGAAGATGGAGAACCCTACCTTCGTCATTCAGGTGGACCGAGCGGATCTGGACGAACAGTTGCACGATCAATTCGTTGCCGTAAAGGCTCTGGTGGGTGAGGTGCAGCATGCAAAGTCCGTGGAAGAGTTGCGTTCCCTACTCCGCGGCGAAGGCGGCGAAGTTATTTTCTCCACCATCGAGAAGTTCCGGCTGGATAATGACGAAGCGGTTCATCCAGTGCTCTCAGAACGCCGAAATCTTATCGTTATTGCCGACGAAGCACACCGGACACAATACGGACTAACCGAAGGATTTGCTCATCAGCTTCGCCGGGCGCTACCTAACGCTTCATTTATAGGTTTTACCGGTACACCAATCACCTTTGCTACGGCCGATACAGCCGCAGTCTTTGGTGAGGTCATCCACACTTACGACATGCTCCAATCTCGAAAGGATCACTCGACCGTACCGATCTACTACGACCCGCATCTCATCAAGCTGGAACTAACGAACGATAAGATTGACGATGAGCTAGAGGAAATTACCGAGGAAGACGGCGGCAATATTCCACAGACGCAACGTGCTCGATGGGCAGCCATCGCAGAGGCGGCAGGAACCAAGGAGCGAGTTGCCGAACTGGCGGCAATGCTTTTGGACCATTTTAATAAGCGGAACAAGATGATCAACGGCAAGGCTCTAGTGGTGTGCATGAGCCGTCGCAATTGCGTCCGGATTTACGATGCTCTAAAGAAATTGCCTGGGTGTCCAGAAATAAAAATTGTTATGACCGGCAACCTGAGCGAAGATCCTCCAGAGTGGAGTCAGGCTGGACATATCACCACCAAACCACAGCGTGACGCGATCAAGACACGAATGAAAGATATCAATGACCCTCTTAAAATCGTTCTGGTACGCGACATGTGGCTAACTGGAACCGACATACCCTGCCTACACACTCTTTACGTGGACAAGCCGATGAAAGGCCACACACTTATGCAAGCCATCGCCCGTGTAAACCGTATCTTCAGCAACAAACCAGGTGGCCTTGTGGTCGATTTCATTGGGTTCGGCGACGAACTCAAAGCCGCTACTAAGAAATATACGCAGGGAGGCGGCAAGGGAGATCCGGCCCCAAACATTAATAAAGAAGCCAAAGAAGCTTTCATGCAGATTCTAACAGAAGTACGTGATCTATTGCCTGAGTTGCCCTCAGGGCAAAGCTATGGGAATTGGCGTGGCTGGTCGAATATTGAGTTCGAAGACCTATTTTTGAATTGCTGTGGCCACCTCGTGGAAACGGACGAGCTGTGCGATGATTTTCTTGCAGCCGAAGCAAGGCTGAATTGCAGTTTTTCTCTCGTAAATCATCTATCGGATTGTATCCCCTACGCGGATGAAATCGTCTTCTATCAATTGCTCCGCAAGCAATTAAAAAAGACTACCTCTGGGCCTTCCCCAAAGGATGAAGAAAAAGCCAAAGCCGTCCGTGATTTACTTGACCGGAGCATTGAGAGCAAGGGCGTGGTGAATATTTTTCAGGCTGCCGGCATTGAGAAAACTGATATTTCAATTCTTGATGAGAAGTTTCTTGGCGAGTACAAGTCAAAGGAGGAAGAAAACCTGAGACTTAAGCTCCTTGCTAAAATCCTCGCCGATGAAATCCACCACCGTGAAAAGTCCAATCTTGCGAAGTATAAGTCATTTAAAGAAATGCTGGAACAGACGCTTCAGAAATACCACAACCGGGCTATTCAGGCGGCAGACGTAGTGAAGGTACTTATTCAAATCAAGAAGGATATAGAAAAGGAGTCCGAGCGAACAAAAGAGTTAAATCTGAACTCTGAAGAATTGGCTTTTTATGACACTGTTGCAGAAAACGTCGCCAGCCTCTACGATCAGAAGTTCCTCTGCGATCTTGTGCGTGATGTTGTGCAGGCGGTTAAGAATAACCTCAAAGTAGATTGGACTAAACCACACCGCGAGGATGTTAAGGCAGGTGTTAGGGCAGCAGTGAAAACAGTCTTGCGCAAGCGCGGCGTCAAACCAGAGCACCTTGAAACGTTAACCCGCCATGTCGTTATCCAAGCCGAAGCAATGTATAAAGAATGGCCGTTGGCGGCGTAGTATATGACCACGATGGCTAGCCAAATAAAGATGTTGAAATATGGTTATTCATAAGATCGATTTATCCTCAATCAAACAGATTCCGATTCTTAATGTGGCACAACGGCTCGATATTGCAGTGCGGGGCAAAAAAGCAATCTGTTTTTGTGGTCATGACAAACGAACACCAAGCCTGTCTTTCGTGCCGAATAAAAACTTTTGGAAATGCTTTGGATGTGGAAAAGGTGGCGATGAAATCGGTTTAGTAACGGAAGTTTTAGGCTGTGACTTTAGAACAGCTCTTGAATGGTTCAACCGTGAATTCTCTGTGAACGTGCGACAACCTAGAATCAGTTCCTACCGTGACGCCAAGAGATTAAGGCCTAAAAAATCACGAGTTGTGCCAAAACTGTCGCCAATCAATCAGCATGAGCAAAGTAAATTCATGGCCGACCCAGAGATTTATAGCTGGCTGATAAGTAAATGTGGAGACGTATCCAACACACCAGGACTGGAATACCTCAAGACTCACGGGATTCCGCCAAATGTGGCAAATAAGTTTGGTGTTCGAGAACTTAGAGAGCCTGCACGAGCGTTACGAAAAATGGTTGAACAATGGGGAGCGGAGCGGGTTTTCCGTAGTGGACTATCATGGGGAGAACATGGGATACCAGAACGCCTAATATGGACATCATACACATTATTATTTCCATTTCGGTTTAGTGACCAAGTTATGTATATACAAGGTCGACTTTTTAAAGGTGAGCCTAAATATTTGAACCCAAGAGGCGTTCCTAAGCCACTATACAACGTTTATCGTCTCCGCTCGCTGCCCATGGGTTCGATTGTACACATCTGCGAGGGTGTTCCTGATGCACTTGCATTGGAAGCACAACGGTTACCCGCAGTGGCGGTGCTGGGAGCAAGTTCATTCCGAGCTGAGTGGGTTGATCTGTTCATGAGGTACGATGTTGTCCTGATGCCAGATGGAGACAGAGGCGGTGATACATTCCTGAAAACAATTGCTACGTTTTTTACAAATCGCGGCAAAGCTGTACGTAGTGTTCGGTTGCCGGAAGGCAAAGATGTATCAGATGTAATTGCAGAAATGGGGAAACGTACGTGAGTGATTTTCTGGATAAAATTGTTGATCAGCTGAATCTGAGCTGGGCATGGGAAAAGGTCAGGCGAGAGGCAAAGCCAGGAGATACTTGGTTCGATGAAATCGAACTAGCGGGGTTTGAGCTAGAACTTGAGCGAAACCTTCAGAGTATCGCCATGGATTTCCGAAGAAAACAATACCGTCTGGCACCGCTCAAACCTATGCCATTCCCAAAGAGCTCTAATAAAGATGGAACTCCTTGTGTGCGTCAAATATTTCAGGTTGCAATACGTGATCAGGTAGCTTGGACAGCGGTCGTTAATGTCGTGGGACCTTACGTTGACAACAAAATGCCAGCTTGGAGTTACGGCAACCGTCTTTATCGCAGTATATGGGTAGAAGAAGACGATAACGGGAAAAAGCAGAGAAAAATCGGCCGTTATCGGCACGCGTCGGGTCGTCTTTACCTACCGTTCGGACAAAGCTGGCCAATTTTCAAACGGCATGTATTTCTAGCTACACGAGCAATGACAAATCATTCTAACAAACCGTTGGAGACCGATGAACAAACTCAAGAAGAATATGAACTTCAAGGAAAATTAAATGAAAAACATCGATGTCCTTTTGTCTTGCCAGCCTATTGGCAATATAGGCGGCCACAGAATGGAGAAGATGAGCTTTATTGGTGCAGTATTGACCTTAAAAAGTTTTATCCTAACCTAAATCTAAAAGTCATTCAAGATAATATTGTTGAACAGCTCCCGCCCGAATGGCAGAGTGAAGCTAAAAATCTCCTGAAGTCTATGCTTCGGTTTCAGCTCGACTTGAAGGAGTGGGATAATGATTACCTGACACAAATGGATATCAAACCAGGAACACAAATCTACACACACGTTCCCACGGGTCTCTATGTCTCCGGATTTCTGGCTAATGCGGGCTTGTTAAAGGTAGATTTTGAGGTGACAAAACTATTTGCCAACAAAAACGTTGCCCATTTTCGTTTTGTAGATGATCATATCATACTTGCATATAGCTTCAATGCGCTTGAGGATTGGGTAAATAAGTATAAGGCGATCTTGGACTCTTCCGGGACAGGAGCACAAATCAATTCAAAAAAGATTGAACCTGAAGAATTTTCAAACTTTTTTATTAAAGATCAGCGCAAGAGAAAGGGACAAACCTTTGAAAGCACAAGAAAGGCAGCTGAAAAAGCGTGCAAACTTGATCCCCAATTCCCTTCTCCGCTCATGACCAAAACACTCGCTTTGGTTTCGAGTATTGCTCGTACAGACTTTGATCTACTTGACCCCGTGGAGCTTACAGCGTTGACTCAACAATTAGAACACTTACTGTTGACTGATCTACCTGAAAAAGAGATGCATGAAAAAACGCGTCTATCTTTCGCGGCTACACGTCTGATGCGTATGGCTGAGTGCCGCCTTGCAAATGATGAAATTCAGGCAACATCAGTTTGTAAGCGGGAAGCGCATAAGACCGAACTTGGTAAAAAAAATATTGCGGAAGATAAACGACAATATCTTGAACAAGCAATAGTTAAACTGGATAAGGAAATCGAACAAAATAAGGAGCGGCTTGTGCAAGAAGTGGATAGAACCTTTCAACTTCTGCGTAAGGTACTTCATGAGAAGCCAGACAAAGTGCGTCTTTGGGCTCAAGCTGTGAGGATGTGCAGACTTACCGGAGTAAGAGAGGGATTAAAAAATCTTCTCCACGATATTAACCAGGAAAATAAGAAGAATCCATTGGCGGCGGAGTACTTGCATGCAAACATGCTGGCTTTGCTGGGTTCTCAATCCCTGATAGCTGCAAGAATTGTTAGCGATGAGGAAGCAGCACATTGGCGCAGGGATGCTGCAAGAGCATTTCTTGAAGAGATTCTAAAGACTGGAATTGAGGCCCCAAAGGAAAATAGCCGCTGGTTCTTGCGCGTGAGTTGGCAACAGTATTGTTTTGGCATTTACTGTGCGAGTCTGGTACTGAAAACTGAACCCATGGCAGAGCAAACTCAACCCAATTTAAATTTCCCAGATGAATTGATGAATATTGGAAAAGAATGTCAAGAAAAGGGCAGTATTGGACATAGCCCCGCACAATGGATATGGTGGGCTACAAGAATGACACTAATGGATCTTGCTCCCCAGGCTAATAAATTTGTAAAGCATCTTGCAGAACCATTACAACCTTCGCGAGATGCAAATGCCTTCTGGAGATTTTTTCCATTGGATGTTCCAATTCCCATACTACAAAATATGATACAAGAAAAATTTGACCCGAGGAATTCTATAAAACTGATGGGGTGGTGGTATGATGCTCTACGGAAAGGGCCAGAGATTGCCAAAAGCTTAGCCGCACCTGTCCGGAGGATAGAAATTGGAAGGGTAAAACGAGCCCTAAATTATGATCGCCATAAAACAGTTTCCCTTTATGAGTGGTGCGATTATTTAAAAGCACTGCCTACAGAAACAATTACAGACCCTAGGAGTGGTGAATGGACTGCTCTAGAGATTGTCCGGCAAATTGCATCGTTAATTGTAGATAAGCCAGTACTTAATAATAGGTACATAAATGAGACACGTCGTAATAAAGGTAATTTTCAATGGATACACCCAGCAAATTTTAGAATTCCAATAGAATGGCTAAAAGAAAATGAATTAACTTGGGAGAAATGGCAGAATCTCATATATACAAAAAAAGGTGATAGCTCTATTAATTATCTGCCGAAGCTTAATCGGATTGTTGATAGCCGATATACACCTTTAAGCAGCGACAACCCTCTTTTCATGTCCGTTAACCCTATTCGTGGGCTTGGGCTTTTACTTTATGGGCTCCTCAAGAAGAGTTTCAATCTTCCTTCCATATGGAATGGACCAAGGCATGCGGATGTCCTGGGAATGTTATCAAAACTATTGTTAGAAGAAGTGACTTGCTCATCCTGGACACTCGGAGTTTTGCAGGGGTGCCTGCAACCGAGAGCTACAGAGAATATGTTTCTGAAAACCCTGGAGACACAGTATCTTATTCAGAATCTTGATGATGACACGCTTCATGACCCTGTGTACTTCCAAGGTGTGGAGCATGTGATAAAGGCATTAGAGAAATGTCAGGATATGCTTAAACATCATCAGTTATCAACCCTGGAGAATAAAGCTAGGCAATTGACACCTCTCAATATTCGCCAACTGACAGAACCTGAATGGAACAAAGTTTTTGCCTTTTCTCCAGATCAAGAAATAATCAATGAATAATCCCACTTTTTTTGAAGAAAAAGTCGCAGTTGGGATTGTGCAGACCACTATTGACTACGGTCAGGCATGGCCATCTACTGCGGCACACCCAAAAATGTCACGTGTTCAGGATGACCATGTTTGGGTTGAAATATGCAAGGCTATGCGAGCCTTTCAAGATGATGCGACGAAACCTCGATTTGTTATTTTTCCTGAATTATCAATACCACGGACTCGGTTGGATAATTTTCAACATCTGGTTAGTGCACTGAACGTAATTGCTGTTGTCGGAGCTGATTATCATTTGGAATATAAGGAAAAGCGTGCGCGAAATCAAGGGATTGTTTTCATCCCAAAAGGATTCTTCCGTAAGAAACCATCACGTTACTGTTCCCAAATTATATTTGGCAAAACATACGCCTCCCCTAAAGAAAAACGGAACCTTCAGAATTTAAATCCGGCATGGTCCTTTCAGGGTGATCACAATGTTTATGTCTTTGACTGTGAGCAGTTTGGTCGCATTGGGGTGAGCATCTGCTATGATTTCATGGATATAGAACGTGCTCTCATGTACCGCGGGAAGATCCAGCACCTTTTCGTTTTGGCTTACAATCGTGATCTCGGAATGTTTCGTTCTCTTGCCGATTCACTTTCACGGACAGTATTTTGCAATGTAGTAGTCTGCAACACCGGCTATTTTGGTGGATCTCTTGCTGTGACACCATATTATGAGGCATATCGCCGGACGATATATGCGCACAATGGTGGAGGATTATTCACTACACAAGTGGTTGAGCTCCCCGTACGAGGCCTCATTCTAGCCAAAGATGGGATAACACCCAAGACAGAAAAATGTAAGGTGGTTCAAGAATTCAAAGACCCGCCTCCTGGAGTGCGTAATGGTGAGGACATCACATTGAAAACAGTTCAAGTACAGAGATTGATAGAATAGCGAAATGAAGCTAATACATACATTGGTAGTTTTAGATCTTGAGACCACTGGTACATGGATTGAAAAAGATAAGATTATTGAAATCGGAATGGTGAAAATAAATCCAAATGATTCAAAAGAAATATTTGTTGAAAGAGTAAATCCCGGAATACCGATTCCAAAAGAAGTTACAGAATTGACAGGGATTTCAAATGAAGATATAAAAAATGCGCCTCTTTTTAAGGATATATCCGAACGAGTTTTGAAGTTTATTGGAGATGCTGACTTAAGCGGATTCAATATAAAGAATTTTGATATACCAATTTTAAGAAGGGAAATTCATAATGTCGGATTAGAACTAGGGTTGAGCAACAGAAATATCTTTGACTCGCAAATAATATTTCATGTCAATGAAAAGAGAGACTTAACCGCTGCATATAAATTTTATTGCAAAAACGAACTGAAAGATAAACACGCAGCTTTAGCCGATGCTTCAGCTGCCCTCGAAGTATTAATGGGGCAAACGAAAATGTATGGTAATGAAGCAGAGGAGTTAGAGTCCTTAAAGAAATTTTCATATCAGCAAAGAAGTGATTTTATTGATGATGAAAGAAAACTAAGGCTCTGGAATGGTGATTATTATTTGACATTTGGGAAGTATCGAAATCGTAGCCTCAATGAGATTGTAAATATTGACAAGAATTACCTTTCCTGGTTGGTTGGTAGCGATCTAAGTGGAAAAGCGAAGGAAATAATTATTCAAGTATTAAATTCAGAGAAAAACCGTTAATGTGATACCGTACACTGAAAGCTATAAAAACGAACGAAGCATATAACTGTGGGGTATGGGGTGGAACCCCATAGATGCGCCGTGGCCGCTGTTGCCCTCCCCCCTAGATGCAGCCCTTTCACCCCTACTGGCTTTAAAGAAATAGGTACCGAATGGGGTAATGAATAGGGTAATATCAAGACCTTCCTCCTAGAAACCGCCTTTGCCATAAATCTTGCCTGTTACAAACTGTCCCAATTGACACCGTTTGGGAACATTAGTAACATATGGTCATGATCTCACAACCAAAACTTCTGGAATACATCAAACGTCATCACTTTATCACTCTCACGGAAGCGCAGGCCCTGGGAGTTAGCCGCATGTCACTTGGGCGCCTCGTGGTCAAAGGAGAGCTCCATAGAGTTGAAAGGCAAGTATATTCAACCGAGCTGGATTGGCTTACCGACCCCCTTAAGAAATATATGCCGGTGTGCGCTCTTATGCCGGATGCCGTCATTTGCGGGATATCCGCCCTGACCTATTACGATCTGACGGATGAAGAAGAGAGAAAAATATGGGTTGCGCTTCCACATGAAAAACGTTCTAGAAGCTCTCGATGCCGGGTCATTCGTCCTTCAGGACTGTCTCTAACCCTTGGTATCAAGAAATTCCATTTTGGCAACCGTGAAGTCAGAATCTACGATCAAGAAAAGACGGTTGTGGATGCTTTCAAATACCTCACGGAGGAAGTGGCATTTAAAGCTCTGAAAAATTACCTGAAACGCAAAAACAAAAACATGGATAAACTGCTGGGCTACGCCCGCAGGCTCAAGAAACCTCTGGATAAAACGGTTAAGGCCATCTTCTCCGAAGAATAATGCCCGATAAAATCAAAAGCTTGCAGGGCCGCCTTTACAACCTTTCCAAAGAGAGGAACAGGCCCTTTCAGTTGGTCTTGAACCAATTTGGGGCAGAACAGTTCTTGGAACGGCTCAGTCTTTCCACATACGCCAAGAAATTTATTTTCAAGGGAGGCACGCTCCTCACTTACTTGATCGAAACCGACAGAAAAACAAAGGACTTGGATTTTTCGATTAAGGAGCTCGGCAACCAGGTTGATGACCTTCTAAAGGTTATTCAACAAATCATGGAAGTCTCCATCGACGACGGTTTGACCTGGGATAAACTCGAAGGAAGTCCGCTTAATCACCCTGAAATGGATTATCCGGGCGCGCGGATCAAGTGTCCATTTCGGCTCGGAAATATGAAAGGCTTCGTCAGAATGGACTTGGCATTGGGCGACATTGTGGAAGCCGCCTTCATCCCCTTACAAAAACTCAAATACCGTGGAGAGCCTTTGGCCGGTAAAGACTTCAAAATATTGTCCTATCCCCCGGAGACGATCTTCTCGGAAAAGTATCAGACCGCCGTTTCCCGGGGAGCCGACAACACGCGGATGAAGGATTTTTACGATCTGCATAAGCTCTGCCTGTCCGGTTCACTGAATTCAAAGAAATTGAAGAGATCATTGGAAGCCACATTTAAAAACCGGAAAACTCCGGTGGTTACAGAACTCCAATGGAGCTCACGCGATCTGGGAAGGATTCAAATATTCTGGGCTGCTTATCTGAAAAAAGAAGACCTAGAAGATGCTCCCAAAAAAGTTGAAGAAATTATTGCGGTCATCAATACAGAACTGAAAGAGGTCTTCTCTAAGGATTTATGAGGCATCAAGAAATCTATATTAGCACGGACGTGGAAGCTGACGGTCCCATTCCAGGGATCAACTCCATGCTTAGCTTTGGGTCAGCCGCCTATTTGGCCGACAAATCGCTTCTCGGTACTTTCACGGCCAATTTAGAAGCACTGCCAGGAGCGACGCCGAACCCAAAAACCATGGAATGGTGGAAAACGCAAACCCAAGCCTGGGAGGCGTGCCGCAAAGATCTTCAACCGCCTGAAAAAGCTATGAAGGACTATTTGAAATGGTTGAAATCGTTGCCGGGCCGTACCGTCTTTGTCGGTTACCCAGCATCCTATGATTTTATGTTCGTCTACTGGTACTTGATCCGGTTTACGGGAGAAAGTCCCTTTTCCCACTCCGCATTGGACATTAAGACTTTTGCCATGGCGATGATGAAAACAGGCTATCGCGAATCCACAAAAAAGAACATGCCCAAAAAATGGTTTGACGCTCTGCCCCATTCCCACCATGCTCTGGATGATGCCCTTGAACAAGGGGCTCTGTTCTGCAACATGCTCCGGGACAATACGAATAAATAAACGCTGGCGATGAATAAACGGTATGCTAAAAAATCAATGGTATCCAGTGAAAAAACTTGAGCATATTTTCCCGAACGGGAATATAAATGGCACTTTCCACCACTATCGCTATAATATTACCGAACGGTAATATTGTCAGGTAGAGTCTTATCAAAAACAACAATCCTAACTTGACCTCTGTAAAAACCCCAAAAGAAATCGGGGCTTTAATTCGCCAAACGAGAAAACAGACCAAATTCAAACAAGCCGAAGCTGCCGCAATGTATAGGGTTGGCACGCGATTTTTATCGGACCTTGAAAATGGAAAACAGACAATGCATCTTGGCAAAACGCTCCAAGTCCTGAATGCCTTTGGACTTGTCGTCTCGATTAGGAAAAGAGAATTAAAGGATGACTAATCCAGAATGAAAATCATTTATGTGACTGATATCCATGGCGACCGATCCAAGTATTGGTGGGTTTTTGAGGCGGCTAAAGAAAAAGGCGCTCATGCCGTCATCAACGGCGGGGACATGCTCCCCAAAGAGGGTGATCTTCACACAGACCAAAAAGAATTTATTGATGGATTTCTAGATGGATATTTTGCTGAGTACGAGAAAGCTGGGATCTATCACTTTGGATATTTGGGCAACGACGACCTGAGAATCCATGATACGTGTTTCGATAGGATATGCTCAAAGTATTTTCGCGTTGTGAATCTGGCTCAGGCAAGGTTCAAATTTGGATTATTTGAATTTATCGGGATGAATTGGGTCGTGGATTATCCGTTCCAACTCAAGGACCGCTGTCGGAAAGACAAAAAGGATTATGTATTTCAGAAGCAGTTTGGGCCGGGCCTTCTCTCCACAGAACAAGGGTTTGAGGAGCTGCCGAACTGGTTTGCTTATGCCTCGAAACTTCGGACAATCGAGGAAGAATTGGAATTACTTCCCAAATCTAAGAATCCCTCCCAAGCAATTTATCTAATCCACATGCCTCCTGCCCGTGTAGGACTGGATATGTGTCAGTCCGGAGAGACGGTTGGTTCACAAGCGATCTATCGATTTATTGAGAAAACACAACCGCGACTATCCTTGCACGGCCACATACACGAATCCCCTTCTCGCAGCGGCGTATGGAAGGCCAAGATAGGGAAAACCATCTGTGTGCAGCCAGGGCAGCTGAGGGGTAATGCTCTCAGCTATGCCCTCATCGACTTGGATGATATGAAAATGGAAAGATTTGAAGTTCCTTTGGCGGTCGGCCTGGCTGATAGGTAGTGTCAAGCGAAAAATTTGCCTCTTGACAGAATTTAGAACTCCTGTTAGACTTCTTTCGTAGCCGATTCGTCGGCTATGTAGTATATCGGAAGCACTCGAAATAGCTTTTTTGCCATCCTAAAGGAGGAAGGCGTCCATGCTAGGGCATGGGTCTTTCTCCTTCTGCATTTGTATCCGCAGTAATAGAGAAACTCCCATAATCTAAGCCCTGATGAAACCGTACCTCTTCGGAGGTTTTAAGATCCGCGCCTCGGCGCTGATCCACTCTTGGCACAAGACCAGGACCATGTTGGGTTTTCCCCGGCATGGAAACTTTCGATGGGGGTACGACAATGTATCAATGCAATAGCAGTAGAAAACAAAAATGGATTATTGGGAAGACAGCGGAAACAATTACGGCAGAGCTCTTCCAGGATTCCGGGTTCAAGGTTTACGCATCAGGGTATGAGCACATACTGAAGGAACTTGCCCAATTGAGCGATAAAGAGTTCAACAGAGAAAGCGAAACGGCTAAACTCATCCGACAAATACCGGACTTTGCGGTTGTTGATGCAAAAGGCCAGCCGTTTACTATTGAAGTAAAGTATCGCTCCTTTGTGAAAGACCGGTTCTGGTTCACCAGTGCAAAAACCAAGAACCTGGAATTGGTGCTTTACAGATGGAATGCGCTACTGATTCTGATCACCAATGAAAAACCGTACTTCCGGATTATCAATAAGTACATGATTGGCAAACAAAAATCGATGCCGTTACAGGAATATAAAATGCTTTCCATCCCGGTCGATATCATCAACAACTACGAACATATGGTGGATCGTTTTATTATCCAACCAGGCCTGAATAGAGAGCAGGCTTAGTTTTGCAAATGGAGAAAGGAAATGACGTGCGTTCTGCCGGGTCAGTGCCGGCAGATTTCTGTCCGCGCTTCTTGCGTTGACAACCCAAATGATTGAAGGGGGTTGCTATGCAAAATTCACAAGATGAAAAAAAGACAATGCCATTCCTCACGACGCCGGAACTGTCTCAATGGCTGCGCATCAAGGAGTCCACGATCCGCAAATGGGTCTGCTATGACCGGATTCCCTACCTCAAGGTTGGCCGGTTGGTGGTGTTTCAGAGAGAGGATATCCAGCTCTGGCTGATGCGGAATAATCCGAAGTATGAGGGCTGGTCGAGACGGAATGAGCCCTATCAAAAAAGATATAATAAGGCCGTGCGGTAGGTTTGGCTGAAGGAGGCATTATGTCAGTCAAACAACTACCAAGCGGTGAATGGTTTTACCGTTTCAACCTCAAAAAGCAAATGTTTCGAAAGCAGGGCTTTCGGACACGCGTAGAGGCGCAAACGGCTGAAACCTTAA
>Ga0207133_1105_pt1 | contig 13617 bp, 15 predicted proteins | sample Alteio_BWMinHeat_11_FD_153537 | JGI IMG/M metagenome (GOLD analysis project Ga0207133, IMG submission 153537) | Enriched cells from forest soil in Barre Woods Harvard Forest LTER site, Petersham, Massachusetts, United States -... | ecosystem: Environmental > Terrestrial > Soil > Temperate forest >... | reverse complement strand
ATTTTGGGACAGAATAATCAAATTGATAGGTTAATAATAAGTGCCAATCATATAGGTAACGAAGGATTACTGAATCTGCTTAATATTAATTCTCTTCGAGTGCTCGATGTGAGTAATAATCATATTGATAATGATGTTTTCATTCCTTTGGTTGCTATACTAAATAAAAAACCGAATTTTACTGATCTCACACTTATGAATAATAATCTCTCCGGGAATAACTTATATTCTTTTAATCAAAACACAACGTTAATTTTGTTAAACCTTATGAATAATGAAATTGGTGATGAAGGTGCCATTGCCTTATCGCATAGCCATATATTGAATCTTAATTTGCGCAATAATAAAATCACAAAAGAAGGTGGGTTCGCTTTGGCTTGGAACAACCAAACTCTGGGAATGCTTGATTTAGGTGATAATAATATTGGACCCGAAGCCACAGTTGCATTAGCAGCAAAACCTAATCTTTATCATATTGGTGTTTCGGGAAATCATATTGGCGAAAACGGAGTAAAAGCACTAGCACTAGATCCCTATTTATATTATTTAGATGTGAGCAATAATGAAATCGATGACCAAGGCGCTATTTTACTTGCGAAAAATTCAAAAATTTCAGCACTCGGAATAGAGAATAATAAAATTGGCGTCAAAGGAATCACAGCATTGAGTAAAAATAATTATTTCCTCCTCACCGCTTCAAATAATAATATTGCTGATGAGGGAGCTGAAATCTTAGCAACCAGTAGTATACATTGGTTAGAAATTTCAAATTGCCAAATTCATGATGCGGGCGCTATTGCTTTGTCAAAAAATACTGTGTTTTATGCTCTTGATGTCAGCGACAATCATATCAGTCACATGGGAATATCAATGCTTGAGGCTAATCAACATATTAGATTGCTTAATACTGATGGCAATGATGGTTTTAAAAGATAATAAAATATATCTCATTGCTAAAAGGTGGCTTGTGTTTAGCGACTAGCGATAAATAATATTCTCTCTCTTCAGTTGATTTAGTTTTGGACAATATGTGCAAATGGTTTGTCCATGAAATTTCTGTCAGCACTGCTGACAGTTTTTCGTGATCCTTATACGTTTCATAGAATTGTTTCATACGCCATATATTTCTAGCTGAAAAGCCTTTGATAGAGGGGTTCTCAGAGACTACATATATTGATAATTGTTCAACTACATTTTTTCCCCAACCATCTTTTTCTACCTTTTCGCTGACATAGCGACCAATATTCCAATATAAATCAATGAGAGTACTATTCACTTGCTGCAAAGCTCTGGATTTTGCATCAGTGATCATGCAGTAGATAACGGCAAAATCATTTTGATATTTTTTCTTCAATTTATCTGACACAGTCCTTTTCCTTAATAATATGGTGCTCTTTAATTACACTGCATTCTTTTGAACGTCATTTTCATGTCAAAACGGCATCTATTATTATGGAGATCATTCTTGTGCCGCAAGTCAAAATCACATACGGTACATTAAATAATTTCTTAGTAAATTTGTCATGTTATATGTGAAATGCACTACGCTTGCATTTGTAAAAACGGGGCCAGGCCTGACCCTGAAGGTTATTTGCAATTTTTTCCATACCATCTATAAAACAATCGAGGTATTGTATCGTAACGAAAATTTTATATGGGATCTTTTACTAAAAGGAATTTATGAAACATATTTCTCGATTTATCCAACTTCAATTATTTTTTCTTATTGTTGCTTTGATTCCAGCGATTTCATTTGCGGAACAATCCATCACGCTGATAGCTGCAGGTGTAGATCGAGCGAATGAAAAACCATTTATGACGGTTAGCGTGAATGGTGGAAGTAATTGGACTACCAAATCCCTTCCTTATTTAGGTAAATATGGGCGTATTATGAAAATAAGTTGCACGGGGATTGATTCTAAGCTTTGTGTTGCAGTAGGTGCAGGATCGGGTCCTAGCATTCCTTTGATTGCTGTGAGTCAGGATGGTGGAAACATCTGGGAAATGCCTACAGAAGGCATTCCTGCTAAAGGTGATTTATACGATGTGAGCTGCACAGGAAGTGGCGCATCAGCAATTTGTGTGGCAGCTGGACCTGATAGTTATGGGTTATCTGCCAAACCCATATTGGTTGTGAGTCAAGATGGCGGGAAACATTGGCAAACAAAAAATATTCAGGGCACAGTTCCCCCTGGAACAAATGCATATCATGTGAGTTGCACAGGCGAAGGTTCTTCTAGCATCTGTGTGCTTGCAGGTAATATTGGTTATCAGGGTGCAAGTATTCGAGATCCTTTTCTTGCAGTGAGTCAAGATGGTGGAACGACATGGAATATGAAATCTTTCAAGGGTCAAAATCACGATATGATATTTCACACCGTCAGTTGTACAGGTAAAGGAGCTTCTGCTCTTTGCGCTGCAGTAGGGCATGAAAGTACGGGATCATCTTTAGAAGAGCCGCCCTTAATTGTTGTTAGTAAAGATGGCGCAACGACTTGGGAAATAAAATCAACTTCCCAAGAAATAAAGGGCGCAATGTATTTGGATGTGAGTTGCCGAGGAGAAGGTAATTCTGCTTTTTGCGTCGCCAGTGGCGCAAAACAAGATGGCTACTTTTCCGATTATCTGGTGGCAGTCAGCAATAATGCAGGACAAAATTGGGAGCTGCGTTCAATTAAGGGCTTTCCGAAAGCGGATGATGACAGAGCGACAGAAGTAAGCTGTACACAAAAAGGTATTTGTACCGTTGTCGGAACGTTAAACCAATTCGAAGAAGGTCATATTCCATTTGTTGCAGTGAGTTCAGATAAAGGAAATACATGGAATTTTAAACCCTCCATTCAAATCGACCATGATGAAACACTATGGAATGTTTACTGCGCCGACAATGCGTCGGCAACAACGTGTATTGCTAGTGGTTATGCAGGCGGTGAGACGTACGAAAATCCCTGGTTTCAAATCAGCAAGAATGGGGGCGAAACATGGGAGAGAAATACTTCTGCAATGTTGCCGACGAGTGGTAATTTACGGGCGTTGATGATTCATTAGCGCTAGAAATGGGGTCAGGCCTGACAGATAGACTTAATAAAGTTGTTTACATTTAAATTTAATATTTGTAAGGAGCTGATTAAGTCTGTTTGTCAGGCCTGACCCTGAAGGGTTCAAAGTGCTAGATTTTTGACCATAAACGATGTATCATACGGCGCATATTTTATAGCAAAGAGTATTCCAATGCAGTAACTCGGCAAATTAAACATCGTAATAGATCATAGGATTTTATCGATTGTTCGCAGTCGGTATTACGGTTTTTATTTGCCAGTTATTAGAATGGCTTCCCAGCTTTCGATTCCTATTTTATCTGCTTTATTTTTGCAGCATTCGTGCTATGTGGTCATTTAAAAGATAACTGGCTCTTTATGAGTTAGTTAAATATGTATACTAAATTTTTCTGGAAAATTATTCCAAAAGAAACACCTGTGGTAGAAAAAAATTGTAGTCGCTGTAATCATAATGAATTTATTTGTAGCGAAAAATTTCGCATTAATTCAAATAAAAAAATGAGTGATGTGTGGCTGATATATAAATGCCTTTATTGTGAATCTACGTGGAAAATGGATATTTTGATGCGAAAAAATTTATCGCAAATTGATTATGAATTATTTCGTCAGTTTCAAGAAAATAATGTGGATCTTGCGTGGCATTATGCTTTTGATAAATCAATTGCAAAAAATAATAATGTCCGGATAAATGGAAACATCAAACTTGATGTGGTTGATGAAGTGGGTGATTATTTACAATCAGATGAAAAAACAATTTCCATCATTATTAAATCAAAATACGAGTTATCGATTTCAATTAAAAAAATTTTACAATACAAGTTGAATATATCAGTAAATCAACTTGAAAAGTTACATCAGGAAGGAGTTATTGTTATTCATGAGGAGAAGCATAATGATATTTCTAAAAAAATTGGGAAAGGTTGTAAAATTTTAATGGATATCGAAAAATTAAAAAATTTAGAAAAAAGGTAACTGTAGAGATAAAAACGTGAACAAGATATTATTCTTTTTTTCAGTTAGAATCGGATCTGTTTCATGAGATAAATAAGGATAATTTATGTCTACTGTTAGATCATTAAGATATTTAAAATCAAAACAAGTTTACGAAGCCAATTTGGAAGAAAAACAAGAAAAAAAGCTGACACTGGCTAAATACTACCTAGAGCTTGCCAAAAAAGAAGAAGTGAGACATCTTACCATTCCACTACTTATCAGGGCTGCTGATCTTTTCCATGAGAGCTTGAGGGGCACGCAATGTTTTTTCCCTGAAGCGAAATTCGACTTATTGGAAACTTATAAGCATATTCTGGATAATCTACACTGGATGATAGAACTGCAAAGTGATTCCTTCATTGATGATATTGATTTAATGATGGCAGAATATTGCAGCAAGATGGCAAACGTGATAAGTCAATTCGAGTCGGAGGAGGACGTACTCAGTATAACTGAATTCGTTCATTATATGGCTGTCTCTGAGTATTATATGGCGCGTCAACATGTGCGTGATGGTGAATTGTCATTGGCTCATATGCATCTAAATCTTAGCCATGAATATTTTGATCTGGAACAGAGTCTTTTGGAGTATGGTCAGAAAATAGGTGCGCTGCACCCAGATAGCAAGTTACCTAGTGAATGTGCAGATAATCTAGATAGTGTGAATGAAGGTCATAAAATGCTCGCAATGTTAAGTGAGCAAGAGAAAACAAGCCTGAGCTTGAATTTCTTTCAAACGTCTGAGCCCCTTATTGAGAGATCTGAAACACCAGATTCTGTTGAATATGATGCGGATCGCAGACAAGCAAATACAATGTGAAATGCTAATAACTCACTCTACCTAAAACGGGGTCAGGCCTGACCCTGAAGGTTGGTAAGGCTTTCCTATTTTCGTATCTGCTTTGACCATTTGAAAATGTAACTTTCCCACCTGAGTGTGGAATTTCTTCAAATTTTTTAAGTTCTTTCATAATTCAATTCCATTATTTGAAAACAAGGTTAGCGATAAATAATTTTGTTTTTTCTAGTACGCTTCCACATTCCGGCAATTCACGAACTAAAACGCCTAACGTAGCTTGCCAATGTTGATTTGCTTCCTTCACTAATTCGGCAGTAAAAAAATCATCGATATTTTGATACGAGACATCACGATGCTTGCATTTTTTATCAAGCACCTCAATCAATCGGTTAGTATCGGCAGCCTCACTATAGTTTTCTAATATGCACCACAAATCATAATAATCCCGCGCTCTAGGTCTATTCCAACCGCGTGCAACGAGCTTTTGATGTGTTTGCAATAATGCGCGGAGTTTTTCTGCAACAATTTCTTCTATATGATAGCAAGCAACAGCGCAATCAATCTGCTCCTCGTAACCATGCAGAATAGGTTTATATTCCGGCGATAAAATAACAGGTTCATCATGCGTAATTTCAACTTTAATTCTACAAAGTGATGTTGACTGCCAAGGAAATTTAACCATTACATTAAAGGCATCTTGACCTTTTGGGTGAGGAGCTTTTTCAGGATTGCGTTTTAACTGAATATCAAATGAACCATATTCATTTAATAACTCTTTAGAAATTGTAAGTGCATTATTCAATGCATCTTCAAGTTGCCTGTCTTTCGGTGCATTAATTACAGAAAAATCCAAGTCCTCAGAAAAGCGGTAATCACCAAAAAATATTTTCTTTAGTGCGGTGCCACCCTTGAATATTAAAGAGTGAGATAACTCTGGCTGCTTTGCCATCCCTGCTAATATGTAACTTAAAGCATAATCTTTTTCAATGACATGCATCGGGACTTTTTTCAGATTGGCTTCATCGTGAATTTTTATACGCAATGGTTTCATTTATCTTCTACTTTTATTAAATTATTTTGAATCATCCATCGATTATCACAGGGTCCTTTTGCTGGTGCTGAAGGATCAAGCCGACAAAAATAGCTTATTGGAGCATTTAATAGCGCTTCAAGTTGTTTAGCAGGAACACCAAAATATTCAAGTGCCCAACCTAAACGTTTGCTAAGCGATTTTTTATTGTATTGAATGGCATAATTAACCAGTTTTTGAATGTCTATAGTAGCTAATGAATTTTCTAATATCCCTAAAGCTTCGCCCATACCGCCAAATATTTTAGGATAAATAAATACATCCAAAAGAGTGCGTTCTTTATCGGTAATCGGCACTTGAGAATTTTCATCAAGCCAAATTTTTTCAATGCCAAAAAAACGCTTTTGTTTAATATTAATATATTCATAACGAATATCAGCAATTTGCCATATGTGTTTGAGTTTTAAATCTTGAGCTTTTTTTTCGCGCATTGATGGAGTGACGACTTTGGTTGGCGTTGATGCGGTAATAATTTGGGGTATCTGCTCCGTGAAGCCATGATGTTGCAAAGCAGACCAATGACTAATAGCCGAAGGTTGAACTAAATGGGTCGCTATTACAAAAGGATGGGTAATATTTGCTACTGATTCCATGCCGATAGTAGTGTAGAGTCCGCGGCGCAACCTAGATATTCGGCCATGTTTTGCTAGGGTGGATAGTATCTTTCTAAGCTGATTATGGGGTATCTTTTCCAGGGTTGCTGCCGCCGCGACATCTTTCATGTCAAATACGCGTTTGCCGTTCAAGAATAGCTGACGGAGTAGACGTACCCCTTGGCTTTCTGGTGGTTTTTGGGATGGCATAAACGCTCCATAATTCTTTTGAAGCTATACTACAATAATACCCAATTTTGGGTACTTTTGCAGTATATTTTAAAATGAATTTTTAGTCCATAAAAGAGGGTTTTTTCGGGGCACTGGTTGGGCACTCAGAAATAACAAATAGCAATAAATCACATCGAACAATTATCACAGAGCCAGTATAATTCCAGCCAGATTAGTTGACGGATAAATGGTACGATATGACTCTCCAAATTAAAGGCTTAAGCCACATTACTTTCGTCTGCAAGGACTTGGAAAAAACCGTCGAAATGTTTAAGGGCGTTTTTGGTGCCCAAGAAATTTATTCTAGCGGCGATGACACCTTCTCTATTTCAAAAGAGAAATTTTTACAGGTGACCGGTATTTGGATTGCCATTATGGAAGGCGAGTCTATTGAAAAAACATATAACCATGTTGCATTTCTGGTTGGCGATGAAGAGTTAGACAAGTTTGAAGCAAAGGTGCGTTCATTCGGCTTAACTATCTTACCTGGACGAAAACGAGAAGGCGCTGAAGGCAGGTCATTATATTTTTATGATTACGACAATCATTTGTTTGAATTACACACTGGTAATTTGAGTACACGGCTTAAGTATTATAATCATGAAAAATTTCTAAGTACTCGGGTGAATGTTATTGCAGTGCGGGACTGAAAATGAATAAATCTTTTTTTATTATATTTTTTTGTTGTGCTTTCATATTTCAGCTTTTATTAATTCCCCATATCGCATTTTCAAATCAGCCATCTCATTACATTTTTTTATTAAAAAAAATGTTTACTAAAGTCACAATTGAAAAAAATGATAAGGAAATTCCTTCATACTATTCCAAGGATTTTGAATTATACTCCAACGGAAAAACGATGAAATTTAATGAATTTTTAAAACTACATCAAGCAATCTATAAAACGCCTATTCAATACAAAATTCGGTATGATGAAAAAACGCTGATAGAGCAAGGAAATAAAGTCGCTGGACGGCTATTCATTACAACCAAAAAACCTAATGAAGTAGCTCGAGAAATCGAAGTTATTTTAGTTGCTGAATATAAAAATAATAAATTATACCGCTTGTGGGAGCTTACTTATCCTGATTGGTCTAAAACGAAAGTCTTTCAAAAAGATCCTGGACAGTCGAATTAAGAATTTCATGAATCAAAAGCTAATCGAATTTGTATTGGGATACACGTTCGTGCTGGGACAGAATCTCATGTGAAGTGCCCCCCGTCCATCTTGTTTTAAAATAGCAGTCTCTCATAAAAATTCTTGTACAATGTATTGACTCTCACGTTACGTAATACCTTATTGTGCAAAATGTCGATCAGAGGTAATGCCCGAATGGCCTATACAGCGAATAAATTAGCAAAACTTTCAGGAGTAAGTGTCCGTACTCTTCATTTTTATGACGAGATCGAATTACTTAAGCCTGCATATTACGGTGAAAATAATTATCGTTATTATGAAGAGGAGCAACTCTTAATGTTACAGCAGATTTTATTCTATAAAGAATTGGGCTTTGCACTGAAAGATATTCAGAGAATTCTATGCGGCGAAGGATTTGATAAAATTAAGGCATTGGAATCGCATAAAAATATTCTCAAGAAAAATCTTGATCAGACAAAAAATCTGATCAAGACCATCGATAAAACAATTGCACATTTGAGAGGTAATGCAAAAATGAAAGATGAAGAAATATATTATGGATTTGATTCCGATAAGCAGAGGCAATATGAAAAGGACATAGTGAGAGAAGGTACTGTAAGCCAAGAACTAATGGATAAATATAAGGAACAAACGAAAAAATGGAGCCAGAAAGACAAGGATAAATTTATACAAGAAGGAAAAGACATTAACCAGGCACTTATCTCAGCAATAAATAAAAAGCTCAAACCTTCTTCTGAAGAAGTACAAGCTATTATGCGAAGGCATCATGCTTGGGTTGGCTGGAATCCAACTCAAGAAAAATACATTGCTTTAAGTGAGCAATATCAGACACCGGAGTTTAAAAAATTCTATGACAAGCTACATCCTGAATTGCTTGAGTTTATCGTAGAAGCCATGAAGATATTTGCTAAAAGTGAATTATCATAAAATAAATGGTTATGAGGGGTAAGCCTACAAGAGTATGGCTTACCTTTCTTTCTATATCATGAAGTGCACTAATTGTTCAAAATTCTTCTGATCGAACCTATTACGAGAAAAAACTTGAAAGAGAAGTTATCTTTTTAAATAATAATGAAATGCTTTTATTAGTAAAAGGAAAAAGTGGAAATTTTGTCAAATTGAAATGGATGAGAATAGCCAATAGTTAACAACAGAGATTGAACGATGAGATATCAAATACGTGATTTTCGAAATATAATCAGCATACTTTTTATCAATAAGATCATATATTGTTTTATTTATTATATCAGCTGGTTTCATTTTTAAGATGGCAGCCATGTTTTCATTGCATCCCAAATATTTACCTTCTAGATTTTTCCAGTAAACATTTCCAGGCATTAAATCAATAATTTCTTTCAATGAAAATATTTCCGTGTTTTTTATTTTATCTTTTAGAATGCTAAATTCTTTCTCATGGCTATTCATGGTGGCACTCACCATTCTGAACGACTGCCACCAACAAGCGAGTGATGAAATCTAAAAATACCTGTGTTTTTTTAGCTAAGAATTTTTTTGTGGGATAAACTGCATAGAGACTATAATCAGGGGGTTGATATTGGTCTAGAATTGATACTAATTTACCGCTCTTAAGTTCATTTTGGATAAAATAAGCAGCTAGATAAGTAATACCTAAGCCATCAACGGCTAATCTTTTTAATTCGCTTGGATTGTCCACTTGAACATTGCCACTGATCTGAATTTCTTTGATTTTTCCTTTGTCACGTATTGCCCATGTTTTATGGATGTTTTCACAAAGATATAAACAGTTATGTGACGATAATGCTTCCAACGAGTTAGGATAACCGTGTTTCTTTAAATAGTCTGGTGCTGCGCAAAGTACTTTTTTCATCGTGACAATTTTTTTGTAATAATAACTCGATGGTGGTAATTCTCCACATTGAATCACCAAATCAAATCCATTATGTAATAAATTCAATAAATGACTTCCATTTACAATTTGTAATTTAAGCTTGGGATATTGTTTTAAAAATTCTTTCAATGCCGGTACGACATAACATTGGCTCAGTGAGACAGGAATGCCTATTTTTAAAGTGCCAGATACTTGTGTTGTCAACGATTTCATAGACTCTTTCGAAGCTTCGAGTGCTTGTAAAATATCGCTGACTTCGGAATAAAATAAACTGCCTGCTTCTGTTAAGGTTACCTGACGTGTCGTGCGATTTAATAATCGAGTTTCCAACTGTTGTTCTAAGCGTACTAATCGGCGTGTAATAACGGGTGTAGAAATTTCCAGTTCACGAGCCGCTTTTGAAAAACTTTGATGTTTTGCAATAGCACAAAATACATTGATATCTTCGATCATCATTCCCTCATTGTTGCAGAAATAGAAATAGTCATTTGTTTATTGTGCGTATTGTAATCAAAATAGCTAAAAATTACAATGCCTCTTGAAATACAAAATGTAATCAAATGCGTTGTAGAGGAGTCATTATGAAAGACAGAAAACTTATTTTAGATGCTGAACAAGCTAAAAAATCTATTGCTAATCATAAAGTGGATCTTAGCGTCGGCATAGTCGATTCGTTAAATTTAACCACCCTGTTTACACTATTTTTAGATGAAGTATTAACCCGGTTTTTAGAAGAAACAGCGCGATTTATTCTATTTCCCATAGCAGGTGCTGCAGCTGTTATACGGGCTGGTTTAGCTTGGCGCCAAGCAAGAATCGACTATAAAAATGGTTCAATCGGGGCAGAGGTATGGGTTGAAACAGTTGCTGCACTTGCTATTAGTACGGCAATTATTGGTGGATTTGTTGCTACCGCTATTTTTGCGACGGTTGCCCCCATTATTTTTGCCGTAACGATGGCCGCTAAATCTTTATTTAACTTTGGCGCCGCTTGTTATTACTTGGGTAAATCTATGGTGGAATCTGAGGATGAGGATAAAAAACAAGGATATCGTGACGCTGCATACGCTTATGCAGTGGGTGCACTGGCAGGGACTTTAGCAACGATTGCTGTTACTGCGGTAATGATTCTTGCAAAACCGTTAATGGCTGTTTTTGGCATTGCTGCTGGTTTTATCGGTATGGTATTTACGGCTTATAAGCTTATAAAAAAGCCTAGTCCGGCTGCTGAATATAAGACTATACCTGTGGTTAGTGAAAACGAAGAAGAAAAAAAATCTTCGTTGGATCAACATAAGAAACTTGGTAGGACCAATTCTGCAGATTTGCTACGTAGATTTCCAGTTGATAGATCAATAAGCTCTGCTCCTGTTGTATCTACTAAACTTACTTCACGTCCCGAGGGTTCTTTCTTGACAAATTCCGTACGTGTTCCTTCAATCTTAAAGGAAGAAATTAGATCAAGATCGTTTAGCGTCTAATCAAAACGGGAGAAACGGGGTCAGGCCTGACAAATAGATTTAATAAAGTTGTTTACATTCAAATTTAATATTTGTGAGGAACTGATTAAGTCTGTTTTGTCAGGCCCGACTGAAGGTCAGTACGAAAATTCTGGAAAATCAAACTGCCGCGATGGATAAGTTAAGGATATAATATTATCTATGCCAAAACTTTATACGATCGGACATTCGACACATACTCTCCAAGAATTTCTTGATATATTACATGCGTATCAGATTACACACGTCGTTGATGTGCGCACAATACCAAAATCTCGTCATGTGCCATGGTTTAACGAAAATGAATTCAAAAAATCACTTCGCAAAGAAAAAATTGCATATACCCATATGCCAAAACTAGGTGGTTTACGTAGAACGAGTAAAAACTCAATCAATATGGGATGGCGTAATGCAAGTTTTCGTGGTTTTGCGGATTATATGCAAACCCCTGAATTTTTCGAAGGACTTAAGGAATTAAATAATTTAATAAAAAAAAGTCATCAAGTCGCGATCATGTGCGCTGAGGCGGTGCCATGGCGATGTCATCGATCTCTTATTGCGGATGCAGAAATAGCTCGGCATTTTATTGTTTATGAAATTATGAGCAAAACCTCCGTTCATCCTCATAAATTGACTGCCTTCGCTGTGATTAATAGAAAAAAGAGACCCATTCAAATTTGTTATCCAAAATCAATTGGCCATGATGAACGTTAAAAAAGTGCTCCATTAATTGTTATTTCATTGTTTACATTTCAAGGTAGAAAATTTTAAATGAAGGGAAAACAAATTGTTCAAAAAACATGAAATATTATTAAATGATTATTCAAACAAATGGCTAGCATTCATCGGCATAGCGTTGCTCTCATTTGGTTGTTACCTAGACTACACCGTAGTTAACATTGCTTTGCCAACCATCCAACAAGAATTGCAGACTAACCTAACATCACTTCAATGGGTGATGAATATTTACTTTTTAGCATTATGCATTTTAGCCACTATTATGGGTCGGCTAGGTGATTTATATGGACGCAGACGTTGTTTTTATATTGGAGCAGGCATTTTTGCGGTAGCTTCAGTGGTTGCTGGATTTTCTCCTAATATTGATGGACTGATTTTTGGACGTCTATTACAAGGTATTGGTGCAGCAATTGTTTTTCCTTTAGGGCCATCATTATTGCCTCAAGCATTTCCTGAAAAAGAACGAAGAAAAGCTATTGCTTGGTTAGGAAGCATGGGAGGCATTGCGTTAGCCTTAGGACCGGTTCTCGGAGGATTCATTGTGACTTACTGGGGTTGGCGATGGATTTTTTTTATTAATATTCCAATTATCTTATTGGGTTATCTATTTTGTTTTAAATCCATAAAAGAATCCATTATAGAAAAACAAAAATTACAGTTAGATTGGAAAGGCATGTTGTTATTGGCTTTTGCGATGGGAGGTGTCGTATTGAGTTTGATTCATAGCCAAATTTTTGGTTGGCATAATTCTATGACATTGATATATCTTGCTATTGGTGTTGTCGCAAGTATCTTATTAATTAAATTTGAAAGAAGATTGGAAAATCCATTAATTGATTTCAGAGATTTTTCTAATTTACTGTTTTATGCTGGCGCAATATTATGTTTTCTAGCGGGTGTTTTAAGTGCAGTCGCTTTATTTTTTGATCCATTATATTTACAAATAATTCGAAATCAATCTCCAGAAGTATCCGGGTTATTTTTGTTTGCAATTCCAGTAGCAGTATTTGCAGTGGCCTTTTTTATAGAGTGGCTCATCTCATGGTTAGGGATTCTCAACACTATTTTTTTGGGATTATTACTAGCATTTATTGCAGCTCTGTTACAAATATTTTTCACTAGCACTACACCGTTTTGGTATGTCGTAACAGCTTTTATTTGTCTTGGCAGCGTATGGGCAATGGGCAACACAGTTCCTATTATTGCAGCTCAAGCTGCGGTGGATCCTGCGCGTATGAGTGTTGCGACGGGTACGATGATTACGATGTTTAATATCGGTGGTTCTATTGGTTTAGCGATGGCAGTAGTCATTTATCACGTGGTTACCTCTAGATCGCTAACGCAAAATTTTCAAGCACACCAAACACAATTTAGTGTTGATCAATTTAGTTATGTAGGAAAATTAATTTCTAATCCAGCACATTCACTACAAGTTTCCATGAGCGGGTTGATGCATGCTTTTTTTAATGAGATTTTTATTCGTGGCTTTTCCGGAGTCATGTGTTTTTTATTAATGTTCTCAAGTTTATTGTTATTAAGTGTTTTAATATGGAAAATACTAGATGTTTCAAATAAGCAGCATTAAA
>Ga0207133_1103_pt1 | contig 13833 bp, 11 predicted proteins | sample Alteio_BWMinHeat_11_FD_153537 | JGI IMG/M metagenome (GOLD analysis project Ga0207133, IMG submission 153537) | Enriched cells from forest soil in Barre Woods Harvard Forest LTER site, Petersham, Massachusetts, United States -... | ecosystem: Environmental > Terrestrial > Soil > Temperate forest >... | reverse complement strand
TTTCAAACCAGACAAGTGGCAATTATTGGTCAAAGGATTGATGAATACTTAACAATCTTTAGATCAGCCATTGATAACGAGCCCATTGGATTCCAATTAAAAGATATTAAAGCTCTAATTTATAAGTTTGGTCTTATGGGTATTGCCTGTAATGCAGAAATTGATGAAAAGAATACTTTAGTGTCCGTTACAGAATTGCTATTACGGGCATACGAGACAGCACCGGGAACACCTTTCCGTAGAACAGGCTATACAACAGCCTTTAAATCATCTCCAACCCCAAAGGACGAAGTTCCAATTCCTGTCTCCGTCTAATACTTGACCGCTCATGCTTTCTATGCTAGGATAGAGGCGTGAAGAATAAATCTAAAAACAAATCCTCTCAAAAAGATCAGTTCGGTCCTGACCCACTTGTTCGTTCCCTAATTGGGCAAACCACATCTAAATCTTCTGTCAATTTGGAACCAAACAAAGAGAAGAACGCCCATGCTGTAGCTCTGGGTCGTTTGGGAGGTTTGAAGGGCGGGAAAGCCAGGGCAAAGTTGCTCTCTCCTGAACGCCGTCGAGAAATAGCCCGGAACGCCGCCGAGTCTCGATGGAGTAAAAAGTAATCATCCGAAAAATAATATTGGAATCAGCTGGTTGGGAAAGAGTATATATTTTTGCTATGGGGTAATACCGTGCTTGTTGATGGCTATGATAATGTACATACAACAATGGATTACTTGTTTTTAGTTTAGCTGGTGAAATAACAACTTCATCAAAAGCATTGGATTTAGAAAAACACCCCATTCAACACAGACAAGCCCATAAGCAAATGCTAAAATATGCTCAAATCGGCGGTTCGTTTAAGTTGACAAAGTCAGGAGTTAAGTGATATACTCAAAAGAGTCTGTCCCGCAGTTTTTGAGACGAAAAAAAAGGTGATTTTGATGGAAATGATGAGAGAAAAAGAAACGATGCGGTCGATGCGGGTCATGTTCATCGAGATGATCGTTGAATTTATTGATCCCATGCAGATCGAACTTTTGTCGGCTCTGGCGCGCGAACGCGCGGGTTGCACCACGTATTTTTCGGTGGAGCAGGAACATAATATCGCCGAAGATTTGAAGCGGATTCGGCCTCACATCGTGGCGTTAAGCGCCAAGACCGGAGGCTACACAACCACTTTGAGATATGCCCGTCTGGCCAAAAAACTGGTGCCAGGGGTGCTCATTGTGGTCGGCGGTCCGCACTGCACGTTTGACCAGACCCTGATCGAATATAACGAAGTGGATTTCGTGGTTGCAGGGGAAGGGGACGATGCCTGGGTTGAACTTCTGCAAAACATCGCTTCAGGCAAAAGTGTCGATGACATCAAAAACGTTTTTACCAAAAATAACTGGTTCTCGCGCTTCAAGAATGTGACCCAGATTGAACGGTACCAGCACATGTCTGACCGTCTGGAAGATCTGGATAAACTTCCGTTCTTAGACCGAGAGGTGGTCTACACGAGGGTTCCTCACCTGGCCAAGTTTCCCATGCGATCTTACATGACCTCCCGAGGATGCCCTTACCAGTGCACGTATTGTTTTGAGCCTAAATTCAACCAGATGTACCGGGGTAAAGGGCATCCTTACCAGCGCTACAGCCCCGAACGCGTGGTTGAAGAGCTCCGCTACCTGATCGAGCGGTATCCCACCCAGTTCATTAAATTCTACGATGATATTTTCTGGATCCGTAAAACCGTGGAGGAAGAGCCCTGGCTGGAACAATTTGCCAAACTGTATCAAAAAGAGATCAAGCTTCCTTTTTTCCTTCTGACCCGGTGCAATATCCTGACGGAAGATCATCTGAAACTCCTCAAACCCGCCGGGCTTCATTCGATGACCATGTCGATTGAAGCAGGCAATGATTATGTCCGCAACGAAGTCATTAAAAGGCATATGACGCGCGAGGATATTTTGAGAGCTTTTGATCTCTGTTACCAATATGACGTCAAAACATTTGCCAATTCGATCTTGGCGATCCCGGTCCGGCCGGAAATTTTAAAACAGATGGGCAAATCCAATATCGAACTGGATATTGAATCTTTGGACATCAACGTGCGCAGCCATGTGACGTTTGGGGAATTTACGATCATTCACCCCTATGCGGGTTGCGAGTTTAGCGAGTACGTCGAAGAAAATGGCTGGTTCTCCCAGAAGGATGACTTTAAGAAACTTCACCACTCCTATCAGAGCTGGAGCCCTTTAAACTGTTTTACCCAGGAAGAAAAAGCGCAACAGGTCAACCTCGCAAGTTTAGGGACGGTCTGTCTCGCGGTGCCCTGGTCCCGCAATATGATCGTCAACGTTTTGATCAAGGTCAAATGGCGATGGGTCCAGGAATATATTTATCATCCCCTCTATTTCCTGGCAAAAGGATATCTCATGATGTTTAAAATTTATCCTATGAATCTGGGGCTGCTTAACTTCTGGCATATGGCGGTCCGGGCCTGGAAAAACGAGGTGAACAAGCGTTCGCCCGGCAAAAATCTCTATGACGAGCCTGAAATTGTTACCCCCACAAAACCTGCCCAGGTCGCAAACGCTTAAAAAAATTTTCCGATGCAATTGAAAGAACACATCGCGTATGGCGGGGCCGCATCGGTGGTTCTGGCGCCCTTTTTCGGGGCAAAAACACTCCTGTTTTTTCTGGCCTCCGTCCTCATTGATTCCGACCACTATCTGGACTATCTCTATTACAGCGGCTTTAAAAACTGGAGCGTTAAAACCATGTTCCGCTTTCACGGAACGATGGCAGCCTGGAGAAATAAGCCCGATATCTGCGCTCTGGAAGCGTTTCATACCGCAGAGTTTCTGGGTGCGCTGGGCGCTTGTGCGCTCCTGTTTCACAGCATGGAACTTTCCCTCATTTTCTGGGGGATGATTTTCCATATGGGTCTTGACTTGATCCGTCTGTCTCAATGGAAAAGAGTGGATTTACGCGCTTTATCCTTCACGGAGTACTGGGTTCGAAAGAAAAGGATGATGGTGCGAGGAGTGAATCCTGAAACGATCTTTGAAGAGGCCTACCGGACAGTGTCTCAGGAACCCAGGACGGTTTCATCAAGTTCATCGGCCCGGGAAACCCCCGAGATCGCACCCGCACTTTTTTAGACGTTACCCCTCTTTTTTAGTTCCACTCCCATTTTTGATAAGCAAGCACAGATTTAGTACAATTTACCGTTGATGAAATCGATCGTCACAGGCGGAGCTGGATTTATTGGAAGCCATATTGTTGACCGTCTTCTCTCGGAGGGGCATGAGGTGCTTGTTCTTGACAATTTTAGCACCGGCCGCAAAGCGAACGTGGCCCTTCCTGCCCAGAACCCGCATTTCAGTCTCATCGAAGCAGACATTTCCGATTTAACCAAAATTGAACCCCATTTCAAAGGCGTGGACTGGGTTTTTCATATTGCCGCCTTGGCGGACATCGTGCCTTCCATTCAAAACCCTCTCGGTTATTACCGGGCCAATGCCGATGGGACGGTTGCGGTTCTAGAAGCAGCCAGGCGTCACGGGATTCGCCGTCTGGTTTATGCCGCGTCGTCTTCCTGTTATGGAATTCCGGATGTTTATCCGACTCCAGAAACAGCCCCGATCCGGCCCCAGTATCCCTACGCTCTCACCAAAAATCTGGGAGAGCAAATGGTGATGCACTGGGCTCAAGTCTATCAGTTGCCGGCGGTTGCCTTAAGGTTTTTTAACGTGTATGGACCTCGTTCCAGAACTTCGGGAACTTACGGAGCTGTTTTTGGCGTTTTTCTCGCTCAGAAACTTAAAAACAAACCTTTCACGGTCGTTGGGGATGGGAAACAAACCAGAGATTTTACTTTTGTGAGCGATGTGGTCAACGCTTGCGTAACGGCTGCAAAATCCGGTTTCTCAGGCGAAAGTTTTAACGTGGGTTCCGGGAGACCGGTGAGCGTCAACCGGCTTGTCGAGCTTTTGCAAGGAGAGGTGGTGCATATCCCCAAGCGGCCCGGCGAGCCTGACTCCACCCATGCCGATATTACAAAAATCACTCAAAAGTTGGGATGGAAACCGAAAGTCTCCATTGAAGAAGGCGTTAAAATTCTTCTCGAGAACATTGAGTACTGGAGAGAGGCGCCTGTGTGGACCGAAGATTCAATCGCTCAAGCGACGCAAGACTGGTTCAAATATCTTTCACCGAGGTAATCCTTTGAAACATCAAACACACCCTGCTCAACCGAAACCGAAGTCTTCGTCCGAACTTAAGATTGTCAACTTAAACGAGATGGAACGGATCGTGGACCGCCTGAAAAAACAGGGCAAAATCGTTGTCTTAAGCCACGGCGTGTTTGATCTGCTCCATCCGGGACATATTCTTCATTTTGAAGCGGCCAAGCGCGAAGGGGATGTTTTAGTGGTGACGCTCACCAAAGACGAGCATGTGGGCAAAGGTCCGGGCCGACCCGTTTTCAGTCAGCGGCTCCGAGCTGAGTCCATCGCTTCGCTGGCCTGTGTTGATTATGTCGCCATTAACGAATGGCCCATTGCGGTGGAGACGATCAAAAAAATCAAACCCAATATCTACGCCAAGGGCAGCGATTACGAAAATCCTGAAGACGACCTCACGGGGAAAATCAAAGACGAGCATGACGCGGTTCAGTCGGTGGGCGGGCGGATTCATTTTACCCATGAGGTTGCGTTCAGCTCTACGGAAATTTTGAATCGCCACTACATGGTCTATCCGGACCAGGCCCAGGTTTTTCTTGAGAAATTCAGGAAAAAATATAATGCGGATCAAGTGATTCACCTCCTCAAAGATTTAAAAGATCTCAAAGTGCTTGTGATCGGAGACACGATTATTGACGAGTACCACTTCTGCCAACCCATGGGAAAGTCGCCCAAGGAAAGCATTGTCGCTTCCCGTTACTTGCGCGAAGAAGCTTTTGCCGGGGGCATTTTGGCTTGCGCCAATCATCTGGCGGGTTTTTGCGGTTCCGTGGATTTGGTCACTTGTTTGGGGAAAGAAGACTCCAGAGAAGATTTTATCCTGGACCACCTGAAACCGCATATCAAATCTAAATTCTTCTACCGGGAGGACACTCCCACCATCGTCAAGCGAAGATACGTCTGGGACCCATTTCTGGTGAAACTTTTTGAAGTGGTGTTCCTGAACGATCATCCCATCCCGCTCAGCCTTGAGAAGCAGATGCTGAATCATTTAAACAAAGTCATTGGCAGCTATGACCTGGTGGTCGTGGCAGATTACGGGCATGGATTCCTGACGCCGGCGATCAACGACCTCATTGCCAGGAAGTCCCGGTTCCTGGCCGTTAACACCCAAACCAACAGTGCCAATACGGGATACAATCTCATCACCAAATACAAAAAAGCAGATTATGTCTGTATTGACGAGCCGGAGATGAGGCTGGCTCACCAGGATAAGTTCGGGAAATTGGAAAACTTGATTTTAAAAACCGCCAAAAAACTGAACTGCCAGCACGTCACAGTGACGCGCGGACACTTAGGATCGCTCACCTATTCGAAAAAGGAAGGGTTTTTTGAAACGCCCATTTTTTCTAAAGAGATTGTGGATCGCGTGGGCGCGGGGGACGCCTTTTTAGCGGTGACGGCGCTTTGCGTCGCGCAAAAAATTCCAACGGATCTCTTAGGTTTTGTCGGCAACACGGTGGGGGCTCTCGCGGTCCGGATTGTGGGAAACCGAACGCCCGTGGAACCCGTTCCATTGTTTAAGTTCATCACCGCACTTTTAAAATAACTAGGAGGGTACAATGACCAAAACAGATCCAATCGCTTACTTGAAAGGTTTGGGAGATGTTCTGCTCAAAATGGAAGCGACCAACGCCCGACAAGAAAAATGGACTCTTGATCAGGGATTGGAAGAGGGCATTCAATTGATTGTGGAACAGTCCAGCAAGAGAAAAAAAATTATTTTTATCGGGAATGGCGGAAGTGCGGCGATCGCCAGTCACCAGTCCGTGGACTATTGGAAAAACGGCGGTATGAGGGCCATTGCTTTTAACGATACGAGTCTCCTCACTTGCATCGGAAACGACTATGGATATCCCTTCGTTTTCGAAAAGCCCGTTGAAATGTTTGCCGACTCCGGAGACGTTTTAATTGCCATTTCCAGTTCGGGTAAATCGGAAAACATATTAAACGGGGTTAAGATGGCAAAGAAAATGGGATGTCCGGTCATCACCATGTCCGGCTTTAAATCCGACAATCCTCTGCGATCCTTGGGAGATGTCAACTTTTATGTCCCGGCTCCTACCGGCGCTTACGGATTTGTTGAAATTGCGCATCTGACCCTGTGCCATTGCATGGTGGATGCGATTATCGACCGCAACCTTGTTAAACAACCTGCCTAAAAAACAATCTTGGATGTTGTCTTGAAAAAAGGAGAATGATAATCGAATGAACGTTCCTTTTTCTTACCTGAAAGATCAGTTTGCAAATCCCGATCCGATCTGGCGTGACGTCAAAAAAGTTGTGAAGTCCGGAGACTTCACCCTTGGCAAAGCCGTTCGGCAGTTTGAGGAAAAATTTGCCAAGGTCTGCCATACTCGGTTCGCCGTGGGAGTGAACTCAGGTACTGACGCTCTTTTTTTAAGTCTTAAAGCTTTGGATATTGGAGCCGGGGACCAGGTCATTACCATGCCCAACACCTTCATCGCCACTGCGGGAGCGATTGCCGCCAGCGGGGCGAGACCCGTTTTTGTGGATTGCAACGAGGAGTACGTCATCAATCCGGACTTGATCGAACGAGCCATTACCCCCAGGACCAAAGCGATCATGCCGGTTCATTATGCAGGGCACCCAGCCGACATGCCCAGGATCTTGGAGATCGCAAAGAAACATAGCCTGGTGGTGGTAGAAGACGCCTGCCAGGGGATCAGCTCGGAGATTAACGGAAAAAAAACCGGATCTTTCGGGGTCACGGGAGGGTTCAGTCTTCACCCCTTAAAGAACATCAACGTCTGGTCGGACGGCGGGATCGTCACGACCAACTCCGAGGAGATTTATCAAAAGCTTCTGCTTTTAAGAAACCACGGGATGAAGAACCGGGACGAGTATGAATGCTTTGGTTACAACTCCCGTTTGGATACCGTTCAGGCTGTGGTCGGCCTCCATATCATCAAACAGCTTGAAAAGATCACCAATATGAAGATCCGGCATGCAGAGATGTTCGACCAGGCGTTTGCCGGGATGCCGGAAATCACGGTTCCTCCGCGCAGAAAAAACGTCCGTTACGTCTACCACCTCTATATTGTTCAGGCCAAGAACCGCGACGGTCTTCTGGCCTACCTGAATCAAAACGGGATTGAAGCCAAGGTCCATTATCCCGTTCCACTTCATCTGCAGAACTGCTGCAAATACTTAGGCTATCAACCCGGGATTTTTCCGGTCGCGGAAGCACAGGCTAAAAACATGATCACTCTGCCGGGACACCAGCACTTAAGCGATCAACAGATCCGGTACGTCATCGACCACGTTAAAAAATTCTACAAGAAATAAGAAGGAGATTTTAATGAAAAAAATTTTAGTGACGGGCGGCGCGGGGTACGTCGGTTCAATCCTGATCCCAAAATTACTGAAGGAAGGATATGAGGTTGTAGTCTTAGACACTCTTTTTTTTACTGACATCGGCTTACGGTCCGTCAAAAATGATCCCAAGTTGAAAATCGTTCCGGGGGATATCCGCAGCGAGGCAACGCTTCAATCTTCGTTGAAAGGAGTGGACGCTGTCATTCATCTGGCTTCCATTTCGAACGATCCTTCCAGCGATTTAAATCCGAATCTCACCGTTGAGGTGAACTATGACGCCACTTTGAACTTAATCCGGATCGCCAAGGAAAACGGGGTGCAGCGTTTTATCAACGCTTCCACGAGCAGCGTCTATGGAATCAAAGAGACGCCCAACGTCACGGAAGATTTGCCTCTGGAGCCCCTGACCGTCTACTCCAAAACCAAAGCGGATGCGGAACCCTTTGTGATTCAGGCCAACGACTCGCATTTTACCTCCGTCAATATCCGACCCGCGACGGTTTGCGGATACTCGCCCAAGATGCGTTTGGACTTAACCGTGAATATTCTCACCATGCATGCCTTAACCAAAGGAAAGATCACCGTTTTTGGCGGGAACCAAAAAAGGCCCAACATCCATATCGGAGACATCACGGACTACTACGTTCAGATCCTAAAAATTCCGGCTGAGAAGATCGCCCGCAAGACGTTCAATGCCGGCTACGAAAACTTCACCGTTTTGGAAATCGCAAAGATGGTCCAGGAAATCATTGGACACAACGTCACCATTGAAGTCACCCCGACCAACGATAACCGCTCCTACCATATCTCTTCCGCTAAAATCGAGAGGGAACTGGGCCTCAAACCCAAACATACGATTAAAGATGCGGTTTTGGACATTAAGCTCGCCCATGAAAAAGGGCTCCTGGACTGGAACGATATCAATTTTTACAATGTTAAAAAGATGAAAACTCTCATGGAGAACAAGGAAGTGGCATTGAACCGATGAAGGTCCCCTACATCAATCTTAAAGAACAAAACACACTTCTCAAAAAAGAAATCTCTTCTGCCCTTTCAAAAATATTCCAGTCGGCTAACTTCATCCTCGGCCCGCAGGTCAACCGGCTGGAGGAAACCTTTGCCCGTTATTGCGGCACCCGGTACGCGGTCGGAGTCAATTCCGGGACCGACGCTCTTTTTCTGGCCTTAAAAATATTGAAAATTGGAGCAGGAGACGAGGTGATAACCTCTCCCAATTCTTTTTTGGCGACTGCGACCAGCATCGTTGCAGCTGGAGCCAAGCCTGTTTTTGTGGATGTCCGTGAGGATATGAACATTGATCCTTCAAAAATCGAAGAAAAAATTTCTTCCCGGACCAGGGCCATCATGCCAGTTCATCTGGCCGGCAAACCTGCCGACATGGATTCGATCTTAAAAATTGCAAAAAAACATGGCCTGGATGTGATTGAAGACGCGGCCCAGGCCGTTGGAGCGCTCTACCGCGGGAAAAAAGCCGGCGCCTTTGGAACCATTAACTGTTTTAGCATGCATCCTTTAAAAACTTTGAACGCGGCAGGCGATGGCGGGATGATCACGACAGACGATGAACAGCATTACCGCTTCTGTCTACAACTTCGGAATATTGGACTCAAAAACCGGACGGAGTCAGATCACTGGGGCTACAATTCGCGTCTGGACTCGATCCAGGCTTCGATCATCCAGATCAAGTTTAAATATTTGGACCAATGGATCCGTCAAAGGCGCAAGAACGCGGATTTTTACAGAAAACGCCTCTCCGGTGTTGTGGAGTGCCCAAGTGAAGAAAGTTTTGAGAAACATGCGTACCATCTTTTTGTGATTCAGGCGGACAAACGAAACCAACTCCAAGACGCTTTGCTTGAGTCCGGGATTGAGACAAAAATCCATTATCCGATTCCGATCCATCTGCAGAAATGCGCGCGGGATCTGGGGTACAAGAAGGGGGACTTTCCTCAGGTTGAAAAGCAGTCCAAAAGAATCTTGAGCCTGCCCATCTACCAAACCTTAACGCAGCGCCAGCTTGCCTACGTCGTAGAGAAAATCTGCAAGTTCTACCGCTGAAAAGTACCCAGGGTGACCGCAAAAATGAGGGAGAAGTCCTGGCAAAAAAAGGAACGGTCTGCTGTCTCTAATAAATCAAAACATTTCTTGCAAGGGATCAAAACAAAGCCACTATCAATTACGGTTAATAGATGGAGTAATCTATTGACCATCAGAAATAGGGTGATGTCCCGAATCGTTCCGTTCGGGACGAGGTGATTTCAACCCACCATTTTGTCGTATTCGGAATGGTTCCCAATCCAAAACCAGGCAAGGCCGTCAGGAACTTCCACGGCTAGAGCCCGATAATTCAGACCGATGCGGATGGAGCGATATTTGCCGACCTTTTTGAGATGCAAAGACGGATGATGTGGATCGGATTTTAAAAGTTTGAAGTTTTTGTCAGCCAGTTCACGAACGGGTTTAGGGATAGAGCGATAGCAGCGCCAAAATTTCGGCGTCGCAAGGTGCTTCAAAGTTCTTTGGCCTTGCCTGAATGAAAAGCCTCAATTGCCTGTTTAGCAAATTTCTCAAGCTTGCCCGCGTGAGTGTCCCTTTCAATCTGCATGTCCCAGGCATCCGAGTCGTATTTGTGGAACCAATTACGAAATGCAGCTAAATGGGTCCGATCCAATTTCTTAACTTGTCGCTCTAATAACTGAATTGTAGTCATCGTGTCACCTCCGATATTATTATAGCAGAAGAACTTGAAGGGACAAGTCCAATTTTCCAAGAAAGTTTGCAACCCTTCTAAAATTCGGAAGTAGAGAATTCCGTAATTTTTCCTTGAATATCAAAACATACTGAAGGTTGAACAGGACACAGATGCAAACAATTCTGTTAAATACTTCCTAAAGTTGAAGATATTGGTGTGTCATGTATCACTGAAGAGTTCTTACACTTATGTTGAAACCATCCCATTTTACAAAAATAGATTATTTGAAGTTTCGGACTGCTTCTTGGATTCTTCTCACAAAGTTTTCTGCGGAGAATTTCTTGGCGTGTTGAACCATTTCTTTCCTGACTTCCTCCCTTAATTTCGTGTCTTTGAGGATTCGATCAATCTTGTTGACGGCGTCATCCAATCCTTCGTAAAGAAGATGAGGATTGTGGTTTAACACCTCGACCTGCCCGCCGCCTTTGCCCGGAGCAAAAATGAGGCAACCGGCATAGGCGAGCTCCGCGATCGCAATTCCAAACCCTTCATAATCCCGCATGTGGATCCCGTACCTGCTTTTGGAAATGAGTTCTGAAATTTTTTCACGGTTCAGCCTGCCTTCCAGGGTGACAAAAGGGTATTTTTTAGCCTCCGCTTTGACAGAATCCGCGTACGGTCCAACGCCGTCCCCAACGATGCGAAGGTGAACCTCGTGCCCCATCTCACGCAGCCTGCGGATCACCGTGATACTTTCATGGGTTTTTTTGACAGGGAGGATATCGCCTACGCAGAGAAAATCGTTGGTCCTTTTCTCCCAGGGAATCTCAAACATTTTTAAGACCACGGGCAGGTACGTCTCGATCGTGGGAAAGTCGCCGTAGGTTTCCTTGTAAACTTTCGTCCCCCATTGGCTGTTGACCAAGGTCAGGTTTCGGGTGATATGTTCCACTTTGAAGCCCGAGAACCAATTGCAGAATCCGTGATACCCTTTCCGGATCCAGGATTCTTTGTAGTCCAGAAGATAAAATTTTGCGCCTTCCGAGCTTCGGGAAGGACCTTGGACGAACTGGATCCCTCTCTTGCCAAAATCAATTTCGTTATACGTGGACATCATAATGTCATAATCGTCCCGGTGCTTTTTCATGTACCGTTCAATCAGGGCAATGATCAAACGAAACGGACGGTTCTCAAACCTAAAAGCGGTGAGAGAGGGAATGGCGGCAACTTTCATGCCGCTCTTTTCCAGTCGGGTGCCGTAAAAACGGTCCACTTCAGCCAGATCAATATTGCCCCAGGTGATATAGGTGAGATCGTAATCGTCTTTGAGGGCTTCCAGGATCCAGGCGCAGGTGAGGTCTCCTCCGCCGCGGTGTTTGAGAAGGTTATGATGGACCAGCCCGACTCTTTTCTTCAAAGCGCGCTTTTTAAAACGTCTTCCTTGTGTCCCAGGACCCAAGCAAAGGTCTTTTCCAAACCGTCTTCAATCGAAGTTTGGGGACGGTACCCAAAAGTTTTGCTGGCTTTCGTAATATCCATCATGCGGTACTTGATGTGGTCAAAGTAGCGAGGCTTCAAAAATTGGATTTTGGATTTGCTTCCGGTCATTTTTAATATCGATTTGGCCAAGTCAATGGTTCGGGTCGGTTTCCCGGTCCCTAAGTTAAACGTTTGGTTGTAGGCTTCCTTTTTCTGGCTTGCGAGGAGGATTCCGTCCAAACAGTCGTCGATATAGGTATAGTCCCTTGTTTCACCTCCGGTGCCTGTGATGGTCAGAGGTTCGTTTTTAAGCGCTTTTCTCATAAAGTTGGGGATCACGTTTCGATATCTGCCGGGAAAGTCTTTGGGTCCGTAAGTGTTGGAAAAGCGCAAGGCAACAAAATTTTGATCGTAGAGATGTTTCATGCTTTTGCAATAGAATTCCCCGGTCAGTTTGCTGACGGCGTAGGGAGTAGAAGGGTTCGGGAAGAGATTCTCGTTCAGTAGGATTTCATCCCTGGGACCATAGAGAGAAGAAGAAGAAGCATAGACAAAAAGTTTGATCTGGGCTTTCACGCCGGCTTTCAGGAGGTTTAAGGTGCCTTTGATGTTGCATTCCAGGTCGTGGATGGGATCTTCCACGGAAAGCTCGTTAGCGAAACTGGCCGCTAAGTGATAGATCACGTCCACATCTTTTGAAAAAGCTTTTTGAAGGATCTGCGGATGGTTAATATCCCCTTGAATGAATTCGATCTCTTTTTGCTTGAGGAGATGCTCGAGATTGGAAGGATGGCCCTGGGAATAGTCGTCCACCACGGTCACATCGCATCCATAGGATTGGACCAGGCGCTCCACCAAATTGGAGCCGATGGCGCCCGCTCCTCCGGTCACTAAGACCCGGCTGCCCTTCAGGGGAATGGACTTGAGTTTTTGAGGATGCATTTAAATCGGTTACCCCAAACCAACGGCAACATGATTGAGTTTTAATTCCTTCGCTTTGGAAGAAGGGATCATTCTTTTTCCGTCAGCAATGATCGCGCCGGGTTTGATTGATTTTTTGAGTTGGTTCAGAGGTATTTTTTTGAATTCGTCGTGATCGGTGAGGATGGCCACGACATCCGCGGTTTTCATATGCTCAAAGACGCTTTTGGATCGTTTGGCCCCAAAGGTTTCCGGGGAGTTGGGATCATAAACAAAAACGTTGGCCCCATGTTTCAGGAACGATCGAATCACGGGTTCGGCGGGGGTGTCCCTGGAATCACTCACATTGGCTTTATAGGAAATTCCCAAACAGAGAACATTGGAGTTTTTAAGACTTTTCCCTTGCTTGAGGAGGGAAGCTTTGATGAGGTTCACAAAATGACCGGGCATGGCAACGTTAGCGTCCCTCGCTTTGGGAATGACCTGGAGATTCAGGCTGATCCCCTGAAACGGACTGATGAGCAAATGGGGGTCTTTGGGGATGCAGGGTCCTCCGACACCGATGCCGGGAGTATGGACGTGGACTCTCGGGTGAGTGTTCGCGACCCGGATCACTTCCATGGCGTCAATTTTAAGCTGTTCACAGATCTGGGCAATCTCGTTGGCGAAGGCGATGTTGACGTCCCGGTAAGTGTTTTCAACGAGCTTGGACGTTTCAGCGATGCTGACATCGGTCACCACGATCTCGTTTTTGATGACGCTTTTGTATAAAGCCCTGGCAATTTCGGATCCGGTGGTGTCAAACGCTCCGACAATCCTTGCCGTCTTGGCAATCTCCTCGATGGCTTGTCCCGGAGCCAGCCGTTCGGGAATGTAGACGACCCAAAAATCTTTGTTCGGCTCGTAATGACTTCTTTTTAGGATCGGAACAACCAAGTTTCGGGTCGTTCCCGGAGGAATGGAGCTTTCGATCACGATCAGCTTGTTTTTGAGAGAGTTTTTGGAAAGCATCCGGCAGGCATTTTCCAGAAAATCCAGGTTCGGCTGGTTGTTTTGAGAAAGAGGAGTCGGAACGCAAAGGATCACGACGTCAGAAGATTTAAGGGCCTTGGGGAAATCGGTGGTGGCCTTGAACCGCTTTTTCTGGAGGCAATCTTT
>Ga0207133_1101_pt1 | contig 14033 bp, 7 predicted proteins | sample Alteio_BWMinHeat_11_FD_153537 | JGI IMG/M metagenome (GOLD analysis project Ga0207133, IMG submission 153537) | Enriched cells from forest soil in Barre Woods Harvard Forest LTER site, Petersham, Massachusetts, United States -... | ecosystem: Environmental > Terrestrial > Soil > Temperate forest >... | reverse complement strand
TCCTTTAATGGAGAAGCTTTTTATCGAGCCGTGGCGAGGGCCGCTGCGCCTTCGATTTCGGCAATTTCATCGCGAGTGAGCTTCAAGTCTCCGGCGCGCATGACGCCTTCGGCCTGTTTGGCGTTGCGAGCGCCAACGATAGCGCCGGTGATCGCGGGGTGGCGCAAGGTCCAGGCGATAGCCACTTCACCGGGGGTCCGGCCGTGGCGCGCGCCGACTTGCCGCAAACGCTCGACGAGTTCGAGATTTTTCGACAAGCGCGGCTCGCTGAATTCCGGATTGCGGCTGCGAAAGTCATCGGCCGGCAACGCGGCAGCGCGCTCACGAGTCATGGCGCCGGTGAGCAGGCCGGAGGCCATGGGAGAATAAACAATTACGCCGATGCCGCGCTTTTCACAGTAAGGCAGAGTTTCCTCTTCAATCTTGCGCCGGATCAGCGAGTAAGGAGGCTGAGGAGAGGTTACCGGGGCAATCTTTTCGGCGCGCTGAAGCTGCTGCCCATTGAAGTTGGAAACGCCGATCCAGCGAACTTTTCCTTCTTTTTTGAGAGCGGCAAGAGTCTGCCACGCTTCTTCGAGCCCGGGACCGTTGTCCTCCGGAGGCCAATGGATCTGGAAAAGATCGATGGCGTCGACTTGCAGGCGGCGGAGGCTGTCTTCGCATTCGCGGCGAATGGAAGCGGCGCTGAAGTCCATTCTGATTTTCCCTTTTTCGTCCCAGCGAAGGACGCACTTGGTGAAAACATGGGGCCGGGGTCCGCGCCATTCCTTCAGCGCGCTGGCTACGATTTCCTCCGAATGGCCCATGCCGTAGACGGCGGCGGTATCGATCCAATTGACGCCGAGCTCGAGCGCGCGATGAATCGCGGCGATGGAATCGGCGTCGTCTTGCTGGCCCCAAGCAAATTCCCAGCCGGATCCGCCGATGGCCCAAGCGCCGAAGCCGACGGGGGTTATCTTGATATCCGAGTTTCCCAATTTTCGCGTTTCCATTTCGATCCTCTTGTTGAAATCGCGCGCTGAGTAAGGTCCCGCGCAGCGAATCTATTTTTTTGTTCTCATCAAATTGGATGAACAGACCGAGGGAAAGGTTAGTAGAAATCCGGAGAAGTGAAAAGAGGAGAGGATTGACTCAGTTGGCGATGATGGCAGCGTCCTGCGAGACTATTTCGCCATCGGGATTTGTGAGGGTGATCTGCTGTGCGCCGGAAGTGAGTGCGGGAGTTACGGCGAAAAGAGTGCTGGCATCCTTGAAGGTGACGGTGGCGGCTTTTCCGTTGATGGAGAGGGTGGTGGCGGCTTGGAAGCCACTGCCGCGGATGGTGAGAGAGGCGCCGCCAGCAGCGACAACGGTGGAGGGCGTAACGGCGCCGATGGCCAGGGGAACTGCAGCGAGCTGCACAACGGTTAAGGCGGCGTTTTGGGGCGTACCGTCGGAGGAAGTGAGGGCGAAGAGGCGCTGGCCGGTTTCGTCGGTGGCGAGGAAGCTGCCATGAAGGCCGTCCACGTCGGTCATGAACTGCTGAGGAAGAAAAATGCGCAGACGGAGCGCTCCCGAATGGGCGTCGAGGATGTCGATACCGCCCTTTACCCCGGCGCTCGCAGGAGCTCCAGTGAGGAAAGGCTGATAGAGCAAGGCGCCGGACGGATGAAGAGTCACACCGGGCACCAGAACGCGGCCGGGGATTTGCTGGAGTTCGGCGGAAGTGGGGACGGAAGTGAGCGAAAGGTCGGCGGCGCGAATTTCCGTGGCGCTGGCGGACTGGAACGCAAACATGCTGCCGTCGGAGGAAGCGCCCAGATCGGTGGTGGAGGCGTTGACGGCGGAAGTGAGGAATTGGTTTGGGGCGCTGGCATTCCACACCGCGACGGGACCGCCGGGAGCGGCGCCGAAAGCAACAAAAACGTGATCGCCGGCGGCGGTGCCCTGGACGAGGGGAGCGCCGGTGATGCTGGTCACTTGGGGCTGGGGAGCCGGCTGGATGGTTGGCGGGCTGGCGGTCAGGTTCATTTGGGCGAGACAGGTGGAACAGGCGCCGGAAGACCCGCCTTCGCCAGTGAGACCGACGAAGACTGTTTGCGTGTTGGTGGCGGCGACGCGCGCGGGACCGGAATTGGTGAAGCCGGGAACTCCGCCGACGGGCACGATGGTGCCGGTGCCTTTCACAGGATCGAGGAGATAGACATTTTGAGCGCCGAAATCGGCGACGATGAGCTGAGAAGCATCAGGAGTGAGGGCCAGCCCGCGCAATCCGACATTCGGAGGAGGGCTGCCGGGAGGCTGCAGCGGGGTGAGAAATATATTTTGCTGAAGATCGAAAACGTCGATGTGATCGACGTTGGTGAGGTAGAGGCGCTGGCGAGATGGATCGTAGAGCAGGAACTTGAAGGAGCCAGCTTTCGAATACGACTGAACGCTCTGCAGGAACTGGAAGGATTTGGCGGACGTTGTGGAACCCGAGGGTGTGGAAACGAAAACGTCGGCTTTACCGGCAGAACCGGAGGGCGTCTGGAGCGTGATGCGCTGGAGTGAAAAAGGGTAGCTGGCGTCGAGTCCGATGGAGGCAGCGAGGCTGGTGACGTTTTCCACTTTTTGCACGGTGGCGTTAGCGCCGCTGATTTTAACGGTGATTTTTGCGGGATCGGCGCCGAAACCGTAGCCGTAGATTTGCACGGAGTCGCCGCCGGAATTGAGGCCGGTGTTGGGGAGGAGCTGCAGGATTTGCGGGCCGTAGCTGAAGGCGTCCGGGGCGATGGCGAGCCAGCCGTTCTGGAAATAAGAGGTTACGTTGACGGCGCCGTTCGAAACGCTGGGGGGAGAGGTTGCCTGGATTTGAGCAGGTCCGGAGAGGGTGACGTTCGAGGCGGCTTGAGCGCCGAAATGCAATTGAGCGGTGGTGGTGAAGTTCTGTCCGGAAAGGACGACGGAACTTCCGCCGGCATTGGGGCCGTCGGAAGGTTGGAGACTGGGCGCGGGAGCGATGGAGGGAGCGGTCAGAGGGAGAGCCGCCGGTGTCGCAGCATCAACAAAGGTAACGCCGCGATTCGAAAGGCCGAACAGGAGCTGCGTTTCGTCGCCTTCCTCAATTTCCGAGGAGACGCTCTGGATCGCGGCGTCCGGAACGCGGCCGAGGAGTTGTGCGCTCTGACCGTCGAGAACGCTGACGAAAGACGCTCCGGAGGAGGATTCGCTGAGGTACAAATATTTTCCGTCGCGAGAGAAGGCGAGCCCGCGGGCGATTCCGGGAACGTAGGCGGCAACTTGCTTGAGGGTAGAGTCCAGCAGGAGGAGTTGCGTGCCGCCGCTGGGGGTGAAGAGGGCGGCGAAGCGGCTGGCGTCCGAGTTGGCCGAGACCATTTGGATTGACCCTGTGCCAAGAGTAAGCGGTCCGGCGACGACGTTGCCTCCTGAGTCGTAGAGGGCGATCTCCCCGCTGGAATCGTTGGCGGCGGCGAGGACTTTCGAATGATCGCCGGAGCGCGCCAGCACGCCAACGCCGTGCTGAAAGAGCGCCGGGGCGGTGGAAGTAAGATCGGTGAGCAAATTGGACGCGGGGTCCCAGAGAGCCAGCAGGGCTTCGGAGGAAGCCGGCTGGCGCAGGCGCACCAGGCACTTGCCGTTGGAAAGGGAAAGAACTTCAAGGGGACGGCTAAAGATGGCGCCCGGGATGGGAGTAAGCCCCGACAGCCGATAGCGATTCTTAACGCGCAACGAGGATGTATCAACGGCAACGATTTCCTCGAGTGCGGTCCCGATCCAGACGGTGGCACCGTCGGCGGAGAGATCGGCGCTGCTTGCGCCGGGGATGGAAATTTGCGCGAGGGGCGACCGGCCGGCGGTGGAAAAAACCTCCACGCGATTCATGGCGCGATTGGCGATGAAAACGTGCTTGTTGGCGGGATCGTACGCGATGTGGCGATGATGCGGTTCGCCAAAAGGATCGTCGAAGGCGGAAGTGGAATCCGTCCTGGCATACGCGGTGCGCGGGAGCGTGGAGTTCACGGCGGTTTGAATCGCAACGGCCAGGCTGGCGGAGTGAGAGAGAGCGCCGCTGGCGCCCTGGACGGAGATGGTGAAATTTCCGGTCGCGGCAGTTGCGGAGGCGGCAAAGACGACGGCGGTACTCGCGCCCGCGGCAACACTGAAGGGACTCGCGGGATTGGAGGTGACGCCGGTCGGAAGAGAGTTGAGCGCTACCTGAACGGCGCCGGAGAAAGCGTTCAAGGGGCTAACGGTCACATTGACAGCGGGGCTGGAGGCATTCTGCGCGATGGAAATCGAATTGGATGACAGGCTCAGCGCGAAATCCGCGGCGGGGGGAGGCGGAGGAGGAGAGTTGGAGGATGTGCCGCCACAACTCCCACAGAGCAACGCCAGTGAGAGAAGAACCGCCGCCGGGACGCCGTGCCGTAACCGTCCCATGAGATGACCCCGCGTGCATTCCGCGCGAGCGGCTGCGGCTCCAAGAGGAAAGAAGGACCGGCCGGCGCGCTACCCCGAGTGGATGCCCAGGGCAACTATAGACCCACTACAGTAATTGTCAAGTTGAAACATAACCCAGGAGAGAGTAAAAGGGGCAGCTAACAAACGAACGGCGCCCCGGCTTGGCCGGAGCGCCGCTGTAAAAAAGAGCGCGGAATGTGGAAGAAAGCTAAATGGTCTTGGCCGCCGCCGCAGTGGAGGGCGCCGAAGAGGTCCGAGCAAAAGCAGGCGCACCGGTTTCCTTTTCGGGGGTCCTGTCGATCTCGATGGAGCCTTTGAAGTAGGCGCCGTCTTCGATCATGATGCGGGAAGTGGTGAGGTCACCGTTGACCGAACCATCTTTCTTGATTTCAATGCGATCCTTGGCGCGAAGGTTGCCCTTCACGTTGCCGAACACCACGATCTCGCGGGCAATGATGTCGGCGGTTACTTTTGCTGAGGGCCCGACAGTCAGTTTCCGCTCATCGAGGGTGATCAGTCCTTCGACCGATCCATCGATTAACAGATCTTCGTTGCCGGAGATCTCCCCTTTTATGTGCAGGCTGGCCCCGAGCCGCGCAGTGGAGCGGTCGGCGGTTGCACCTAATGGACGCATGGCATCTGTACTCATTGCGGGTTTATCCTCCCAAGCCGCCGGAGCGGGCCTCGGCGACTGATTCGATTGTAAATTTTTTTGCTCCGGTTGCCCTGCTTGCGCTGCATCCGGTTTCTTATTGCCCCACATCGGACCTCCCAAAGGGACAGCACCACCCCACGCAGAATTCCGTCCGGGGTACTGCAAACTGTATTCCTCGGAAGAGTGCGCGGCAAACTATGAGTGAAGACGCTGTTCCAGACAGTTACTAGACTTTGGGACAGGGCGTGCCAGGGTGGGTGGGCAGTCCACGGAGATACTGAAGGAAACGAGGGGAAATGTAAAGCGGAGGGTGGCGCGGGTGGTTGGTCAGTTTCCGGTAATCCGACAAATCAGGAGTTGATGCAGTTCGTCTCCGAGTTGCGGGTTACCGGGGAGAAAGTCGTGCGCACGGGATTACGAAGAGAACTCCCGGTGCGCGCGGTTGAGAAGACGCCGGTTGGTGAACACCTGAGCGTATCCGAGGCCGAGGCACAGGAACAACAGGGCAATTTCAAATGGGGTCCCTTTCCTATCGATGTTCCACCAATCGCGTAAGTTCGGACGGGTCGCCAGTGCCAGGGTTTGGAGGGCGAAGAGTGTAACGAGAAAACCGAGGTGGCGCCAAACTAGGCGAGAAACCTGGGTCTGGACCGCAGGGCACGTGAACATGTAGGGGGGTAGCGTCTTCCCGGTTTTGCTTCCGGTAGCGGCGAACGTGAAGAACACCACGAAAATCGTGTAGACGACCGCTGACGCCGCTTGGACCCCATAGAGCCTTTTTATCAAGAAGAGGAATAGCGGCACGCTACCAATTGTCCAGGAAAGGAACAGCGTCGCCAGCACGACAAAGCGTGCAAACGAGAAGGACGCTCCCCTGCAGGGGTCGGAGTATGGCCACGATTGCTCCGTACGCGGACGCGGCTCGCAAGAGATAACGCGCCTGATAGGGATGGCGCGGTCTCGCTGACCGCTGTTCGGATGAGAGCGATTGGAGGAGACAACGTCGACAATGAGCTCGTCGCACTCGTCATTGAGACGGAGAATGTCCGCCATCAGACACTCACCGTCGTCAAGCGTGAGGACGGCGACCGTGTGCAGGTCGACTTTGTCCAGCCACTGCGGGAGTTCTGCATCCGCCATTTTACATAGTATATACAACTAGGTTGTGGTAAACGCGCTAATCGGACAATGATCAAATACCGTGGCGTGGGAAGTGTAGCTACGAGCTTGGTTTGTCGGGGACGGGCTGGGTGGCGACGAAATCGGCCTGGAAGCGGGCGGCGTAGGAATCGAGGAGCTGCTGGATGCGTTCGGGGCTTTGGGATTTCAGGATGAAGCCGGCGTGGTGGTACTTGGTGACGCGGTAGGTGATTTCGGGATCGGTGTAGGCGGTCGTATCGGGATGTTCCTGGCGGGCGAGAGAGAGAATGACGGCGGCGTAGTCGCGGCGTGAGGGGGGAAGCTGGTAGGGCTGATTCCCTGCTCCGACTTCGAGGCGGGCCCATTCGCGCCAGAGGTTGATGCCTGTGGCGGTTTCGATGACATCGGAGATGTAGGCGCCGCCGACGCGGGCGGCGACTTCGATGAAATAAAATTTTCCGTCGGCGTGGGCCTTCAGGAACTCGGCGTGGGTTACGCCGCGCACGAAGCCGAGGCCTTCGAGCAAATTGCGATTGATTTCGAGGAGCGATTTGGTTTCCTCGGCTTCGCGGGGAAGAGTGCGCGTGGTGAATACGCCGCCTTGATGAGAGGTATCGAGCGGCGGCGTGCCGTAGGCGTGGGCTTCGGCGAAAACAACTTGGCGCTCGGAAACTACGCTGTCCACGTGATAGACCGCGCCGGGAATGAATTGCTCCAGCAAATAAAAGGATTGCTGGTCGCCTAGCTGGTCGAGCCAGTGCCACAACTGGTCGGGGTAATGAACCTTCTTCATGCCGATGCCGGAGGCTTGCGAGCGAGGCTTGAGCAGCCAGGGGTCGGGAACGCGGGACATGAATTCGCGAAGATGATCGTAATTGAGGACGTGGACGAATTCGGGGACGAGGATGCCGGCTTCGCGGGCGCGGGCGCGCATGGCCAGCTTGTCGCGAAAGTAGCGGACGGTGGTGAGACCCATGCCGGGAATGCGCAGATGCTCGCGGAGGGCAGAGACATTCTCCACGTCGAATTCGTCGAGGGCGACGATGCGATCGATGGAATGGGAGCGGGCGGCGTAACTCACGGCGTAAATGAGGCTCTGCAGCGGAAGGTCTTCGGGCATGGTGAAGACTTCGTCGATACATTCGAAGGGCCAATCGGCGTGGCGAAGCTTTTCGACGGTCAGGAGCAGGACGATGCAGCCCATGGCTTTGCAGGTGCGGAGGAATTCCTGGCCCTTTTCGTAGGAACTGACGCAGAGAATGGTGAGAGGCCGGTCCTGCGGCATGCGATGCCTCCCCGGAGACCGAGTCTCTAGCAGGCAGAAAAGCAGATCCCTCGCTTCACTCGGGATGACAACCAAGCCTTCGCTGCGGCTTGCTAGAGGGCGGATTATACAGCGGCTTCGTGCGCGGGATACAGAAATTGCAAAAAGGGGCCGACGCGCTGCGCCCAGGCGGCTTCGTTGTGCTCGGCGCCTTCGACGCGCTCGTAGTGCAGATCGCGCTCGAGCCGCCAGCCTTTTTGGAGTAGCACGTCGCGGAACTTTTCGACTTGCGGCACAATGCGCGGGCCTTCGCGCGTGCCGATATCCAGCCAAATGCGCGGACGGGGCTCGCTGACAGCAGCGCGCGCGAAGCGGAGAATCACTTGCTGGTTCCACCATACGGAAGGCGAGAGGGCGGCGATTTTTCCAAAAATGCGCGAATGCTGGAGCCCCAAATAGAGGGAGACCAAGCCGCCGAGCGATGAGCCGCCGATGCCGGTATGCTGCGAGCCAGAGAGGGTGCGGTATTCGCGATCGATGAAGGGCTGCACTTCTTCGAGGAGAAATTTGGCGTAGCGGTCGGCGCGGCCACCGCCGAGTTTGGGGACGTGCGTGGGAGTGTATTCGCGGATGCGCGCTTTGGTGTTGTACATGCCGACGATGATGAGGGGGGCGACGGCGCCGATTTGAATGCCGTAATCGGCGGTCTGGCCGACGTGCCAGTCCTGGCCGGGGATGAAGGAAGTAGCGCCATCGAAGAGATTCTGGCCGTCATGAAGATAGAGGACGGGGAAACGGCGCGCGGGCTGGCCGGCGTATCCAGGCGGGGTGTAAACGATCAGGTCGCGCTGGTTGCGGAGAAAGCGCGAGCGGAATTTTTCGTGTTTGCGGAGATTCCCGGAACTCACGGCGCGATGGTCACCAGGAGATCTTTGGCTTCGACGTGCTGGCCGGAGGTGACGAGGATTTTCACGATGCGTCCCGAAATGGATGCGTAGATATTGGACTGCATTTTCATGGCTTCGAGAGTGAGAAGTTTTGCGCCGCGTTCCACCGCGTGATTGGCTTGCACGGCGATGCCGCTTATGACGCCGGCGGTGGGAGCGGCGACTTGGCCGGGATCGGCAGGGTCGGCTTTTGGATGAGCGCGCTCGACCACGCGGAGGGCGCGGTCACGGACGTTCACTTCGCGGGGCTGGCCGTTCAATTCAAAAAAGAGGGTGCGCGTGCCATCGGGATGCGGCTCACTGATGGTCAGAAACTTGATGATGAGGGACTTGCCGGATTCGATCTCGACGGTGATTTCTTCGCCGGACTTCAAACCATAGAAAAAAGCGGGCGTGGGCAAAACGCTGACGTCGGAATAGGCCTGGCGAAATTTGTCGTACTTGGTGAAAACGTCGGGATAAAGCAAATAGCTGAGCAGGCCGTCGCGATGGAGGGGATGACCGAGTTTTTTCTCGATGGAGTTTTGCTCTTCCTCAAATCTCACTGGTTCCAGGTTTGCGCTGGGACGGCCGCGGAGGGGCGCCTGGCCGCGCAAAATTATTTTTTGCAATTTCTTTGGCCAGCCGCCGGGAGGCACGCCGAGTACGCCGGAAAACATTTCGACGACGGAATTCGGGAAGGACACGTCGTGTTTTTCGTCGAGCTTGAGAATGTCCGCCGGCTGCATCTCCTTGGCCATCAGGAAAAGAGTCATGTCGCCGACGACTTTGCTCGAAGGCGTGACTTTGACGATGTCGCCGAAAAGCTGGTTCACCTCGGCGTACATTTTTTCGACTGCGCGCCAGCGGTGGCCTAGGCCCATGGCAGAGGCTTGTTCGCGCAGGTTGGTGTATTGGCCGCCAGGAATTTCGTGCTGGTACAGGCGCGCGGAGCCAGCCTTGGGACCGGAGTCGAAGGGCAAATAATAGGTGCGAACGGTTTCCCAGTAGTCGGAGCATTCGTTGAGCGTGTCGACATCGAGTTGCGTGTCGCGCGGCGTGTGACGGAGCGCTTCAACGATAGAATTGAGATTGGGCTGGCTGGTGCCTCCGCTCATGGCGGCGATGGCGGCGTCGGCGATGTCGACTCCGGCGTCGGCGGCTTTCAGCACGGAGGCGGAGTTGATGCCGCTGGTGTCGTGGGTGTGAAAGTGGATCGGCGTGCCGACTTCTTCGCGCAGCGCTTTCACCAATTCGAATGCGGCGTAGGGTTTGCAAAGACCGGCCATGTCTTTGATGGCCAGGAAGTGCGTGCCCAATTTTTCGAGCCGCCTGGCCATGGCGACGTAATACTTGAGCGAGTATTTGGGGCGGCGCTTGTCGAGGATGTCGCCGGTGTAGCAAATGGCAGCTTCGCAAACGGCGCCGGTCTCGAGCGTGGCATCGATCGAAACGCGCATGTTTTCGATGGAATTGAGGGAATCGAAGATGCGGAAAATGTCGATGCCCTGAGCGTGCGCTTCGCGAACAAATTCAATGATGACGTTATCGGGATAGGAAGCGTAACCGACGGCGTTGGCGCCGCGGAGGAGCATCTGGAAGCAAATGTTGGGAATGCGCTCGCGAAGCTCGCGCAATCTTTGCCAGGGATCTTCATGGAGGAAGCGCATTGCCGTATCGAAGGTTGCGCCGCCCCACATTTCGAGGCTGAACAAATTGGGCAGGCGATGCGCGACGGCGCCGGCAGTGGAGAGCAGGTCGAACGTACGGACGCGCGTAGCCATCAGGGATTGATGGGCGTCGCGGAAAGTCGTGTCGGTCATCAGCAAGCGTTTTTCTTTTCGCGCCCAGGCGGCGAATTTCTTCGGTCCTAGTTTTTGCAGGAGCTGGCGGGTGCCTGCCGGCGGTTTGCCGGCGGGTATCGCTGGAACGACGGCGGCTTCGATTTCGCTGGGTAGCTGCTTCCCTTTTACTTCGGGATTGCCGTTGAGGATGACATCGCCGAGATAGGAAAGCAGCTTGGTGGCACGGTCGCCACGGCTGGGAAAACAGAAAAGTTCCGGCGATTCGTCGAGAAATGAGGTGGTGACTTCGCCGGCGCGAAATTTCGGGTGGTTCACGACGTTTCCGACAAAGGGGATATTTGTTTTCACGCCGCGAATCCGGAATTCCCGGAGGGCGCGGTCCATGCGCTGGCAAGCTTCTGGGAGATTTGCGCCCCAGGCGGTGACTTTGACGAGCAGCGAATCGTAATAGGCGGCGAGCATCGCGCCGGCGTAAGCGGTGCCGCCATCGAGACGAATGCCGAAGCCTGCGGGGGAGCGGTATGTGGAAATTTTGCCGTAGTCGGGGGCGAAGTTATTCTCCGGGTCCTCGGTGGTCACGCGGCACTGGAGGGCCGCTCCGTTGAGGGGAATTTGCTCTTGTTTCGGCAGCGCCATCGGCGGCTCATGGAGGTGGTAGCCTTGCGCAACGAGAATCTGCGAACGCACCAAGTCGATGCCGGTGACCATTTCCGTGACGGTGTGCTCGACCTGAATGCGGGGATTTACCTCGATGAAATACCACTTCCGAGAATCGACGTCGTAAAGAAACTCGACGGTGCCCGCGTTGCGATAGCCGGCCTTGCGCGCCAACTGCAACGCTGCGTCGCAGAGTTCGCCGCGAATGCTCGCGGGAAGATTCGCGGCGGGGGCGACTTCCACGACCTTTTGGTGCCGGCGCTGGACCGAGCAATCCCGTTCGTAAAGATGAAGTAGGTTGCCGTGATGATCGGCGAGGATCTGGACTTCCAGGTGCCGCGCGCGCGGCAGATATTTTTCCAGGAAGACGGACGCATCACCGAACGCGGAGCGCGCTTCACCCTGAGCTTCCTCCAGGAGCGCATCGAGCTGCGCGGCGTCATGAACGACGCGCATGCCGCGGCCGCCTCCGCCCATCGCCGCTTTCACGATGACGGGGTAGCCGATTTCCCGCGCGATCGTTTGTGCCTCCGCAGCGGACTTGACCGGATTTTCGGTTCCGGGAAGGACGGGAACTCCGGCGGAAGTGGCGAGCCTGCGCGCCGCGGTCTTGTCACCCAGCAATTCGAGAAGATTCGGCGAAGGACCAACGAAGATGATGCCAGCCTTTTCGCAAGCGCGCGCGAAAGCGGGATTTTCAGAAAGAAAACCGTAACCCGGGTGGATGGCGTCGACGCCTTTTTCTTTCGCCAGCGCGACGATTCCGGAGATGTCCAGATAGGCTTCGACGGGGCCTTTGCCGGCTCCGACCTGATACGCTTCGTCTGCCTTGAAGCGATGCAGGGCGAGCCGATCTTCTTGCGAATAGATGGCCACGGTGCGCAAGCCAAGCTCGTTAGCGGCGCGGAAGATGCGTATGGCGATCTCGCTGCGATTGGCGGCGAGCAGTTTGTGGAACGGCTTGGTTTTCTTCATCTCAGCGCGTAAAAGGGGTCGCACGAAATTCTACATTGATTCAGGGTGAAGACGCGACCGCGCGGAGGAGTTTGGTAGCTAATAACAGGAATTTCCAAACGGCGACGACGGTTCAATGGACAAGAACTTGAAGTGGCGCGCCCGGGGAGACTCGAACTCCCGACCCTCTGCTTAGAAGGCAGACGCTCTATCCAACTGAGCTACGGGCGCATCAACTATTTCGATTCTAAATCAGATAACGCGTGTGGCAAAGAGCGAGATTTTCCTGGGGCGTCTACTGCTAATTCGCTTTGATTTGACACGCCTGCCGGATATCTGATTAGCTGGCAAGTCATCCACAATCGGAACGGAACCCCACTGTGCATTCTCGTCGAAAATTCCTGACTCAGGCCGGCGTGCTGGCTGCGGGCACCATAGGCACGCCTGCTCTCGCGGCAGGTGAGAAAACAACGGACTTGTCTGTTCCTGAGACCGTGAGTCTGTGCGGCCAATGGTGGTTTCGGACTGATTCTGGAAACGCTGGTAAGGAGCAACGCTGGTTCGGAAGCGACGAATCAATAAGCGCCTGGCAAAAAGTGCTCGTGCCTCACACTTGGCAAGTTGACCCAGCTCTTGTTGATTATCGTGGCATCGCCTGGTATCGGCGCAGCTTCGATGCTCGGAGTGAGTGGCAAGACTCCGCGGTTCGGGTCGAGTTTGAGGCCGCGTTCCATACAGCCACAATCTGGGTAAATGGGGAACTGGCTGGAGAACATGTGCGCAAGGGTTACACCGCGTTCGTGCTTGATGTCACTCATCTGCTTCGCTGGGGAAGCCTCAACACGATCGCCGTGCGCGTTGATAACGCATTTAATGACCACATGATCCCTCGGGGACATTCCAGCGATTGGGCACATGACGGTGGCATCTATCGGCCGGTGCAACTGCTCATTACGCCGAAAACTTTTGTGGAGCGCGTTGACATCGAAGCTTCTCCCGATCTTGCCAGCGGAGACGGAAAACTTGCCATCACCGCGTACATCCGGAATACGACTCCGAAATCGTGGACGGGACGAACTTCTTTTCGAGCAATCGACGATGAGACTGGACTGACGGTGCTGACCAGTTCAGATGCTCCGAGTTTCATCGTTAAGGGCGGCGCAACCCAGACATCAAAATTCGAAGCGAGGCTGCCCAAAGCGAAGTTGTGGCATTTCGATCATCCGAATCTTTATCGGCTTATTTTTTCAATCGCAGGCGGACAAGAGACTCATCAACTCACAGTTACATTCGGGGTCCGGAGACTGGAGGCAAAGGGCAGCGCGTTTTATTTGAACGGTGAGCGCGTGCGGCTGATGGGTGTCGAACGCATGGCGGGGAGCAATCCGGAATTTGGAATGGCGGAGCCCAGCGAATGTATCGCTCACGATCATGATGACTTGAAAAACCTGAATTGTGTTTTTACGCGTGTTCATTGGCCTCAAGACAGAAGAGTTCTCGACTACTGCGACCGGCACGGCATTCTGATGCAAAGCGAAGTTCCCGCTTGGGGCTACGACACATTTGCCGGCATGGGAGCAGAACCCGATGCCGATATCCTGCAAAACGCCCTGGAGCAATTAAGAGAGATGATCGCACGCGACCGCAACCACCCCTCGGTTGTGGTTTGGGGACTCTGCAATGAGATTGGCGGGCAGAATCCTCCCGCTTATCAATTCGCGAAACATATGTTGGAAGAAGCGAAGAGGCTGGATCCGAATCGGCTTTGTTCTTATGCTTCAAACTCCTTGGAAAAAACTCCGGAACGTGACGCCGCTGGACTGATGGACTTCATCGAAACAAATGAGTATTTCGGAAGCTGGGCTGCGGGAACTCCAGTGGAAGTGGCCAAGCATCTGGATAATCTTCACGTTGCATTTCCCGGCAAGCCCGTGGTCATTTCCGAGTACGGATACTGTGCTTGCACGGAAGACCGTCCGGAAGGCGACGAACACAGGATCGAAATTCTGCAATCCCACGACGCGGCCATTCGCTCCAAGGATTTCGTGGCTGGCGCTATTTTCTTTTGTTACAACGACTACCGGACGCATGTCGGTTATAGCGGCGTGGGCGCACTGAAGCAAAATGTTCACGGCGTTGTGGACCTTTGTGGAGCACCAAAGGCTTCTTACGATGTGTTGCGCCGGGAA
>Ga0207133_1100_pt1 | contig 14336 bp, 15 predicted proteins | sample Alteio_BWMinHeat_11_FD_153537 | JGI IMG/M metagenome (GOLD analysis project Ga0207133, IMG submission 153537) | Enriched cells from forest soil in Barre Woods Harvard Forest LTER site, Petersham, Massachusetts, United States -... | ecosystem: Environmental > Terrestrial > Soil > Temperate forest >... | reverse complement strand
GCGTTGCCTGCCCCCATAGCTCAATGGATAGAGTGACGGCCTCCGAAGCCGCAGATATAGGTTCGATTCCTATTGGGGGCACCAGTTAGGGACGGGCTTTGGGGAAAATTAAATGACAAGGAAGGGGAAAATTGGATCCAGATAAGCAGTATAAAGAGATTATCAAGCAGACGTCCATCCTAAAAAATCCCAAACACCGTTTAGCGACGTTTGGACAGACAAAAATCAATTATCTCTTTCTGTCCGAAGTGACGGGTTTTAAAGACCGGAGCCGGATGAGGGAAGGTTTGGTGGTTGCGGAGAACCCGAAGATCATTACGCCCGACCTCCTCAAAAACCGGTTCAGTGGCTTTGGGAAAGGGGCCAAAGAGTTTAACGAGTGGCTTAAAGCCTATTACGGGGAAGCGTTCCGGGGACTTGAATATAAGTTCCGGAATGATGTTAAAATCGCCAGAGTGGAGTATCATTCCCTTAAAGTTTTGTCGGAACAGATCAAGGACAAGCTCAAATCGGATCAGTTTGACCAGTACGCGCTGATCCAGGGGCCGGACAAGACCTGGCAGATTTCTCTCATGAAGTTTATTGTGGACGAGTGCATGGCATCTTTTTCGGACAATTTGAGGGAGTTAGACGAGCACGGCTATTTCGACGACCCCGATAAAGCGTTCAAGGACGTGAAAAAAGAGATCGAGAAACTTTTTTTAAGGGCCAAGAAAGATCCGTCGATCCTCCCCTCTCTCGGCCGGAAACTCCGTAAGTACGGTCTGTTCAAGGAATATGAAGACCGTTTTTTTGGTTTGTTAAAGTAGGACCGGTTTTAGGATCTTTTAAAAACTTCAGCGATTTTTGCTTTTTCCCGCCGATTCAAAGATCGCTTCTCTGGACTCGTAGTAGTCCAGCCCCGAATGGTCTAGGACTTCTTCCCCCATCAGGATTCTTAAGGTGTTCTGCAGTTTTAAATGCTGGATGGAAAGATCGTGCTCTGGTTTTAGGTCGGGGCGAGACATGGGAGACTTGAAGTAGAACGACAGCCATTCCTGGATCCCGGAAAGCCCGGAGCGCTGGGCTAAATCTAAAAAAAGAACCAGATCCAAAACCACCGGAGCCGCCAGAATCGAATCGCGGCAAAGGAAATTGATCTTGATCTGCATGGGCAGGCCGCACCAACCGAAAATGTCTATATTGTCCCAGCCTTCTTTGGCGTCGCCTCGCGGCGGGTAGTATTCAATCCGGATCTTGTGGTAAACATTTTTGTAAAGTTCCGGGTACAGTTCCGGTTGCAGAATCGCATCCAATACGGACGCCTTGCTGACTTCCTTGGACTTAAATGAGCCCGGGTCGTCTAAAACCTCGCCATCTCGGTTTCCCAGGATGTTGGTTGAGAACCATCCGTGAAGTCCTAACATCCGCGCTTTGAGTCCCGGAGCCACCATCGTCTTCATCAAAGTTTGACCCGTCTTAAAATCTTTGCCCGCAATCGGAACATTGTTTTCCTTCGCTAGTTCAGACAGCGCAGGGATGTCCAATGCCAGGTTGGGGGCGCCGTTTGCGTAAGGGACTCCCTCTTTAAGAGCGGCATAGGCGTAGATCATGGATGGAGAAATGTCCGGGTTGTTTTCCTTGAGCCCTTTTTCAAACAGCGCAAGGGTTTCGTGAGTCTTTTTGGGCTTCATGTACACTTCTGTGGAACCGCACCAGACCATGACGCATCGAGTGAGTTTATTTTTCTTTTTAAACTGTTGAATATCTTTAATCAACATCTGGGCCAGGGCCATTTTGTTTCTGCCTTTTTTCACGTTCGGCCCATCAAGTTTTTTCACGTAGTCTCTGTCGAAAACGGCCGGGAGAGGAACGATCCGGGACAGTTCTTTTTGAACGGGTTTGAGGAGATCCTGAGGCAACACTCCCGCTTTTAAGGTCGTTTGATAGGCATTGTCCTTGAAAATGTCCCAACCGCCGAACACAAAGTCTTCGATCCTGGCCAGCGGCACAAATTCCTTGATCAACGGAAATCTCGCATTGGTCCTTTTTCCAAGACGGATCCGCTGCATTTGGGTCAGGGACCCGTAAGGACGCGCAAGTTTTTTCCGGATCAAATGAGTTCCGGCGATGAAAGTGGTTGCCACAGCGCCCATGCCGGGCAGGAGAACCCCCAGCCTGCCTTTGGGCGGATCTATTTTTTTTGCAAGTTCGGGGTAATAGGACGAATTTTTGCTCATAAAACGACTCCTTAACGGGCACCAACGCTGGAAAAAGACACCACCTCTGACAACTGAGATTCTTTCCGGTTAAACCAGATGAGCGCCAGGAAATACAGCGGAGAACCTACGGCACCCATCCACAGAAACCAATGAATTTTACCAAAAAATGCAAGGACTAGGACAAGATAAATAAAATCTCTGCGCGCAAGAAAATCTGCGATCTTCTGAACCTTGGATCCTTCCGGGTGGGATCGAGTCCGATTCAGGTTTGGGTCGATGACGGAGGTAAAGAGAGGGCCGGTCCCTTTTTTGTTTTTCATGGTCTTAACATAGACGAACCCGGCGGAAAGGAGAGTGCATGCAACTGCCGAAAGGCCCAGGAGCGATGGGAGGAGGGCAGGTTCACGTTTCGCCAGTCCCGCTGCGATGAAACTAAAAACTGCGGCGTGTACCGCATTGTCACTCCAGAAATCAAGTATGCCACCCCACCGGGATTCCAGGAACTTGAGGCGTGCGATCTCGCCGTCGCAACCGTCTAAAACCGAATGAACCCAAAAGAGAGAAGCCCCGATGGTTTGGACAAGGGAACTGGGGGAAATAAAGAGAGTCGCTCCCGCCAATCCGACCCCAGTGCTGATCAAAGTCATTGCATTGGGCGTCACCGGAGACCAGATCAGGATTTTTGTAACAAAAAGTGAAATTTTTCTTTCCAGGTGTCTGGACATGAACCCTTCAGAATCTTTGATCAAACCCTTCAGAAGCCACTGTTCGCAACGGGGTACGTCTTCCGGAGATTGGATCCGAAACCATTCTTTTTTTTGAAAGGACAGGGATTCTACGCTCAGATGGCTTTTCATTTTCTCAAGGAACTGGGCTGGCGTTGGATTTTCTCTCAAACCTTCCAGCACTTTTTGGGTTTTTTGAGTCCGGAAAAACAGGCAGGAGGTGACCTCGCTCGAGTAAGAGACCGTTTCCGGAGGCCGGTCCGTTTCTTGCAACTTTTTCCAAAGGTTCTTGTCCAGAAGAACGTCCGGAAAAATAACGCAAAATTCTTCCGGGAGAACGGGATGGGGTTCCCGGGACAGGAACAGGACATGGGTTAACCCTGATTTTTTAGCCGGAATTAAAATACGGTCCAATAACCGCAAACCCAAGAGCGGCAACTCCAAAGACGGATATGGAACGGATGCGACCAGGACCGTTTGGATCATGATCGATACGGAACCAGAGCGCCTTTCTGGCTGGACTCTTTAGACGTTTCGATCAGGTCCAGGCAGGCCTTTGCGCTTTTAAGATTTTTTCCTTTTTTTTGAACGTCTCTAATCTCACCTGAAAATTCGTCAATGACGGAATTGAACCATTCCGGATGATGGGACCCGGCCGAAAGGGGGCTGTCAAACCGGTACGTTTGGGAAGCTCCGGTTTCGGGAAAGAGGGTTAAGACGTCATCTTCCATTTGAATGCGGCCCCGGCTCCCTTCGATGATTCCCGAATTTTTTCGGATTCTGGAAGCCCAGGTCATGAAAATTTCCGCCGTGCGACCCAGGGGATCGGAAGATTCAAACTGAATCTTTATATTGGCCGTATCTTCGACCAAGAGATCTTCGCTGCATCGGTTCTCCAAAGTGGCTTGAACCGTTTTGGGGACCCGATTCATCCAATTTAAGATCAGGTAAAAAGCATGCCATCCGTGGTCAATTAAAATACCGCCTCCGGACATCTTGGGTTCAAGCCTCCAATTTTCCCTGCCACCCACCGCTGCTTTGGCCGGCCCGTTTCTGAGGACATACCATTCGCAGCGGCGGACTTCTCCCACGGCACCGTTGCGGATCAGTTCCGTGATTTTGGAGCAGATGGGAGCAAATTTCCAATTGTGGACCGTGAAGAGGACCTGGTCGCTTGTGGCCGCGCTTTTCTCGAGGACTTCCAATTGGTCTTTTAAGAACACGAGGGGCTTTTCGCAAAGGACATGGACTTTGTGATCCAGCGATTTTCGAACGAGATCAAAATGAGTGTGAGGGGGGGTGCAGATGTCCACAAAATCAACCGGGGAGGCGGAAAGACATTCCTCAAACGTTGAATAGGAAGCGCTTTCCGGACAGAGTTTTCTAAAGGCGGTACGCTGTTCCGGTGAAGAATCCACACCGGCCAGGATTTTAAAGTCCGTCCATTTTTTCCAGGCCGGGAGGTGACCGTTTAAAGCCACGTTGCCCAACCCGACAATCGCTCCGCGCATCATTCTTAGCGGTAGAGTCCCTTGCGGTCGATTTCAGAAAAAACTTCTTCCATGATTTCAATTCCATGCATCGCTGTTTTTTCTTGGATGGTGAGGGGCGGGATCATCCGGATATTCGGGCTGTAGGCCAGGGTCAGGAGCCCTCGTCTCAGGCACTGTTCAAAGATCATTCGGGCAACCTTTTTGTCCAGGGGCTCCTTGGTTTTTTTATTTTTGACCAGCTCAATCCCGATCATCATTCCGCGTCCGCGCACTTCGCCGACAAACCCAAACTTATCCTCAAAAGTTTTTAAACGCGCCAACATCTTTTTGCCCAACTGTTCTGAATTTTTCACCACGTTCTCTTTGAGGATAATTTCAAGGGTGGCCAGACCGGCTGCGGAAGCCAAAGGGTTCCCGCCATAGCTGGAAGAACTGCCTGATGGGTTCGAATAAGGTTTGGCAGAACAAAATTCCATTGAGGAGACGACCCCGCTTAAAGGGAACCCGCCTCCGATCCCCTTGCCGACGGTCAAGATATCCGGAGACAAGCCGTCTGCTTCAAACCCCCACATCTTTCCCGTGCGGCCAAACCCCGTTTGCATTTCGTCCGAAATCAGAAGGGCGCCGAACTCCTTGGCGATGGACTGAACTGCGGGCAGAAATTCAGGCGGGGGCACGACATTGCCGGCCGTGCCTTGGATGGGCTCAAAAATGATTCCGGCGATCTTTTGCTGGGTTTGAATCTTGATGACTTTTCTTAAATGGTCGGCGCAGGCAATGCCGCAAGAAGGGTATTTGAGACTTAACGGACAGCGGTAACAATAAGCGAAAGGGGCCAGGGTCAGGCCGGGCATAAAAGGACCCAGATCTTTCTTGAAATCATCTCCTAACAGGCCCAGAACGCCGCCTGTTTTACCATGAAATCCTCCCCAAAACCCCACAAACTCGAACTTCTTTGTGACGGATTTGGCCAGGCGGAATGCAGCTTCAACCGCTTCCGCACCACTTGAAAAAAGCTGGGTTCGGTTCAAGTTTTTTGGGAGGAGGGTTGAAAGCAGTTTTAAAAAGTTTTTCCGGACCTGGGTTGTAAAACTTGAAAACGTCAGCCGTTCGATCTGGGCCTGGAGAGATTTCACATAATGGGGATGGCAATGCCCAACGCTTCCGACTCCGAGCCCCGCCACAAAATCAATGTAACGGTTCCCGTCTTCATCGGTCAGGATCGCGTTTCGGCCCTTGGAAAGCGCGATCCTTGAATAGAGCGCAATTCCCTGAAACCCGGGCGAGATGACTTGTTGTTCCTCCTTAAAAATTTTGAGCGATTTTTTACCTGGAATTTTTTTAGGCATGGTGTTTTAGAGAGAAGCCGAAAATTTATGAAAGGACTTTTAGATGAGGCCGAACCGCTTTGGAGGAAAGGTGCCGGGCGATAATGGAGGAGGCTTCTTCCCGGAAGAGGGCAAAGCTCGGCCAGGCGTTGATGTCGATGAGCGAGATGCCTCCTTTGGAATCTACGATTGCGTCACCCCCGTAGACTTCTAGATTTAAAGACCTTGCGGCGTTGCGGGTGATTTCTTCAAGCATTTGAGTTGAAAAGGAATAGGTTTTCAAGTCCTGTCCCTGATGGTAAAACCACCGGAACCAGAAATTTTTGGAAGACCGAGACGGCTCACCCACACCGTAAAATTTAATAAGGTCCCCGTTCACATGTTCTTGGAGTACGGCTTGAGTGATTCCTCGGTGTTTAAAGGATTCAAGGCGTTGTCTGATTTCGCCCGGGTCATGGGCTAAAGACACGTCTTCGCTTTGAGTATTGTGAACGTCTCCGCGTTTCACCCACCAGAGACCTTTGAAAGAATGAACGGGGCCGGAGACGGGAATCAACTCGCTTTTGGGCATCGGGATCCGGTTGGACTTGAGCAGCGGGACCATCCGATGGCGATACGTGTTTAAAATGCCGTGAATGGAGTTGACGATTGGAATCCCTTTCGGCAAAGTCGTTCGGATCTGTTCTAGAATGGCTTCTTGTTCGCACATGATAAATAGGATATCAGGGCGTGCATCGACCAATTGTTTTTCGGAGACCTCTTCCGGACTCGTAAAAACAACGTCCCATCCCATCTGGGATAGTTTTTTTCCTGTCGATTTTAAAATTTCGGAGTCGTCCAGCTCCCGGTTAGGGGAATGTTGGATTTCTCGGGTGATTCCAAGGGCATTCAATATCATCGGTTTTGGGCTCTCTGGTACAGTTTTTCCGCTTCCTTCACATCTTTGGGCATATCCACGTCCACCACTTTGGTCAACCGGGCTCCGTAAAATGGGATCCCTTCTTCAAGCAACCATTTCAGATACCATCTCAAAGAGGCCATCGGGGCGTCCGGGTGCTTTTTAAATATCCCGTCCGGAACATAGTAGAGACCCGCGGTGGCATATTGTCCGGATGGACCTCCGAGATCACGAATGCGCCCGGTTTTCTTTTCGATTTGGACCCACAAGGGCTTCTCGTCATCTACAAACGAAGTGACCCCTAAGATGACGCTTTCAGGATCAATATCCATCCACATCTTCTTAAGGTCCTTGACCAGGCAAAATGCGTCAACTGTGCTGATCAGATGCCGGCCGGGTCCCAGTTTTTCACCGACCAGGCAAAAGCTTTCATAGGACGATCGAGTAGATTTTACTATAAATTGGAACTCAAGTCTTGGAAAATTTTGCTCAACCCACCGGACGCAGTCCGTTTCGGACTCGTTGAAAATAATCACTACTTTCTGGACCCCTAAGGACTCCATATTTTTCAAGGCATGGCCAATCAAGGGCAAACCAGCCACCGGGATCAAGGGCTTGTGCATGAAAACACCGGACTTTTTAAACCGGGACCCGTCTCCTGCCGCAATAATCCCGGCCGTTTTCGTCTCTTTCAAAGGAGCAGGTCCTCCAGGTCCTTCAAGTTTCCGATCCTCACGTCTCCGGAACAACAGAGTTTCGTTTTTTTGATCTCCCTGCTCACGAGACGAATGTGTTTCATGCCGATGGCTTTGGCTCCGGCCATATCTCGATTCGGGGAATCGCCCACAAAAACAGATGCTCCGGGAGTGACCTTGAGCTTGTCCAGGGCCAGGAAAAAAATGTGCGGATCAGGTTTTTGGTACCCGACGATTTCGGAATCGATGATCACTTGAAAGAGACCCGTCAATTTTAACTCCCGGGTCACTCTCGGCATATTGCCATAAAAATTTGAGACCAGTCCCATTCGGTATTTTTTTCCTAACCGTTTGAGAACGGGGACATTTGATTTGATTTTTTTTACAGACTGGTTCAGGTAGGCGCGAACGATGGCGCGCAGAATCGTGGGGTCCTTAACCTTTCCTCTTTTGAGGACTTCGGAGACCTGTTTTTGGATCGTTTGGGAATAGGAAGATTGTGGAAGCTTTCCCGTGAGAAAATCGTCGGCAGCATAGAAAAGTTTTTCAAATTTCTCAAAAGTCCATGGGAGTCCTGCGGACCGATAGAGAGGATAGAACTGTTTGATCCAAGGGGCTCCGTCCGAATCGAGGGTTCCGCCGAAATCGAAAAGGACGGCTTTAATTTTTTTGAAGGATGGATTCATATAAAGATTGATAGGCCCGGATCATGGGACCCAAGGCAAATTTTTGCTTTACTTTTTCAAAGGCCGCCTCTGAGATCCGGCGTCTTAAATTTGAGTCATCCAATAAAGCCAGGATCGCCTTGGCACAAGCGTCCGGTTCTTCAGGAGGCACGAGCATCCCGTCTTGCCCGTCGTCGATCAGATCGATCGCCCCACCGACCCGGGTTGACACCACCGGTTTTTGAAGGGACATGGCTTCCAAAATAACGTTGGGCATCCCCTCCCATCGGCTGGCAAGGACAAAGAGGTCGAGTTGGGAAAGAAAGTCTTTGGAATCCTTGATAAGACCCGGGAAGGTGACATGCGATTGGATTTCAAGGGTTCGTGCCAGAGCTTCAAGGTTCTCTTTTTCCGGTCCCTCGCCGCCGATTAAAAATCGGCACCGGGGAAACTTTTTCAGGACGATCTTGGCGGCATGGAGCAAGAGGTCCATGCCTTTCTGCGCATGAAGCCTGCCGAGACTTCCGATGAGATAGGTTCCATCCGGTTTAGTCGGTAACATCTTTTGCGTGAAGGGCGGAATCTCAATACCGTTATAAATCAAAACGATCTTTTTTTCGGGGATGCCAATGTCTTTGATTGCAAACGTTCTAAGAGGAGTCGAGTTCACCGTGACGATCTTGCACCACGGGTGGGTCAACCGCTCAGCCCAGAGGTGATAGTTCTTTTCCTTTTCCATGACCCGCAGGCTGGAAATCACGGTGGAAACGTCCGCGCTTTTCGCAGCCAGTCGGCCCAAGACGTTGGCTCGCGAAAGCCAGGTATGGACAATATCCGGAGCGGTTTCCAAGATGGTTTTCTTCAGCTGAATGCAAAGACGGGCGGAGTCCAAAGCACCTTTCCAGAAGCCCGGAGCGCTGCCAAAGACTTGGACCGGAACTGAAATTTTGCTCAAGGCTTCTGCCGTCGGACCTCCGGACTTCAGCGCACATACGAACGGTTGGAACAAAGCGCGGTCCAGTCCTTGACAGATCTGAAGAAGAACTTTCTCGGTGCCTCCAATGCCCAGGCTTGGGATCACATGCAGAATTTTTAAAGGTTTCAAATTGAATGGTTATTTTATCATATTTGCCAGGGGAGCTATTTGAGGGGGTCAATCAAATTATGATATACTGATTTTAAAGGGTTGCATTTTTTACGTCGAACAAGCCGGTGTCGGGTCCCCAAGATTTGTTTCTCGATCGGTCCTTTGCGGATCTGGCTCGATTGGAACCTGCGGTCCTTTATTTAACATGCCCGGTCAAGAATCGGATTTTCTGGACTTGAGAAAAAAGATGGTTGCGGAGCAGATCATCCGGAGGGGTATTGACGGATCCCGGGTCCTTCAGGCCATGGAACAAGTGCCCAGGCATCTCTTTGTCCCCATGGAAACAAGGGCTCATGCTTATGACGACGCTCCGATGTCTGTGGGGTTTGGACAAACCATTTCACAGCCGTATGTGGTTGCTCTCATGACCCATTCGCTTAAAGTTAAACCAGGAGACAAAGTGCTGGAGGTGGGTACGGGATCCGGATATCAGGCGGCGATTTTGGCAGAGTGCGGAGCTGAAACCTGTACGGTTGAGATCATTCCGGAACTGGCCCAACGAGCCAGGCAGAACTTGAAAAACACCGGATACTTACAGATTCAAGTTAAGACGGGCAACGGTATGAAGGGGTGGAAAGAGCAGGCTCCGTTCGATGCGATCCTGGTGACCTGCGCCCCAGAAACGGTTCCTGACGATTTGGAATCCCAACTAATAGAGGGGGGAAGAATCGTGATTCCGGTCGGTCCAAAAGACAAAATCCAAGATCTCTTGCTGATCGGGAATTTGAAAGGCAACCCGGTCCGGGAGTCCTTGGGTCCGGTTCGTTTTGTGCCCATGATTTGATGAGGATTTAAATGCACCAGTGAAAAATATTTTTCGTTTCCTGCCTTGTGTGGCCAGCCTTCTCTATGTGAGCTTGTCTAAGCCGATGATCGTTTTTGCGGAGATGGATCTCTACCCTTTTCCCAGCGTGGACGATTTGAAGGTTAAGAGTCCGACGGAAAAGAAACAGAAGGATCCTTTTGTCCTGGTTTTAGCCAAGAAGTTCGCCGTTGAAGAACATGTTTTGTCTCAAGCCGTTGACAAAGGTTTTGGCCGGACAGAACTGATCCGCCTGATCCTCATTGCTCAGAAATCGGGCAAGAACCTAGACGACGTGCTTAAGGAAAGAGAAAATGGCGCCCGACTCGCCAAGATTGCTCAAAATCACAATCAGGACAACGCTAAAATCCGTAAGGAAGCTCTGGCACTCTTGAAAGAGCTCGAAGAGGAGGAAAAAAAGGTTGCGGCGGATTTGAACCGTTCCTCGGCAACGGTTGCGGGTGTTTCTGTCTCCACCATGGGCGCGAGCGGCTCGCAGATTCAGAAGCCGCCCGAGTCCGGAAAAAACTAAATGGATAATTTTCGTCCTGCGCTTTCCAGATTGCAACGGACCTGGGGGCGTCTCCTCCTTTTACTTTATTTCACCGGGGTTCTGGTGGGTCTTGCCCAGGTTCTCTCCAGAAAATCGTCGGAGGGTTTCTTCGGCATGAACAAGAGCCAGGCGGGGGAATCCGTCATTGTCATTGTTCCGGTTTCCGGTATGATCACAGTCTCGGAGCAAGGCCAGATTTTGGGTTCATCTTCAAGCGACCGGCTTGTGAGGCATCTCAAAGCGCTTTCCGAAAGAGAAGAAGTAAAGGCGGTGGTGCTGCGCATCAATTCTCCCGGCGGGAGCGTGGGTGCCGTTCAGGAAGTGTACGATGAGGTTCTGCGTTTGAAGAAGGCGGGGAAAAAGGTGGTCGTTTCCATGGGAGACGTGGCCGCTTCGGGCGGTTATTACATCGCCGCTCCTGCCGACAAAATTTTGGCTGATCCGGGGACGCTCACAGGCTCCATCGGTGTCATCCTGCAAGTGGGAAATTTCCAGGAACTTTTCAAAAAAATCGGGGTGAAGATCGAAGCCATCAAGTCCGCGGAACATAAGGACATCGCTTCTCCTTTCCGAACCATGACCGAATCCGAAAGGAAAATCCTTCAGTCGGTGATCAGTGACGCTTACGGTCAGTTTGTGCAAGCGGTCGTCCAAGGCAGGAAGCTTCCATTGGAAAAGGTCCTGACACTGGCCGACGGTAGAATTTATACCGGAAATCAAGCACGGGCCCAAGGTCTGATTGACGACCTCGGGAACTTGGAAACGGCGATCACTCAAGCGCAGGAAATTGCCGGGATCAAGGATAAACCCCGCGTGATCTATGATGAGGATCCCTGGGGACGGATCTTTACCATGTTTTCCCAGAAATCGAGTGCAAAAATTTGGGATTCGACCCTGGCCAACCTGGGGGTTCATTTTGCGTATCTCTGGCAATACTCGTACTGATGGAACACATTTTTGAAATTCTCCTGAACCCTTCGGGCACTCTGGAAAGATTCCGAACCCAGCCTGATGGGAGGGGATCGTTCCTCACTTTTCTCATGGGGGTCTTGAGTGTTTTACTTGGCCTATTAATTTTGGCACAGAGACAGATCACGTTCAAGGTTTTTCTCCTCTGTTTGGCGGGGAGCGTCGCGATCCTTTTCCTTCTGACCCTGATCAAAGCCGCCTGGCTCCATTATTTTGCCCAACTCTTTGGCGGCCGGGGAAAAATCCGTCCTTTTGTCGCTATGCTGGGTTCAAGTTGCGCGCCCTTCATCTTTTTTCTTCCCTGCGCATTTCTCGCTTCCCGCACGTCCCATTTCTTTGCGGTCATCGCGGGAGCGGCCCTCTTAGCCTGGGTCGTTGCCTTAAGCCTCCGTTCCTTAGAGAAAAATTACCATCTACAGAAGGGAAGAGCCGTTGCGGTGGTTCTGGTTCCGTCGCTGATCCTCTTTGTCGTGGGGGCGGCGGTTGGGATTCTAACCCTCTTGACCCTGTTAGTTTCTCTGCTGCTTTCTCTGCTCTCCGGGGTTGCGGTCGCTTTCTAGCGTGATCAATCGGCCGGCTGCCTATCCGAACTGGTATCCCCACAAAACCGAAGAAATAAAAAAATATTTCGTGAAAGTTCCTTGGGGCCGCAACCGACCTCAAAAGAGCCCCCCGCTTGTCTTTTGCATCGCGCCTCATGCCGGATGGATCTATTCGGGTCAAGTCGCGGGCTCGGTTTATTCCGAGCTGAAATCTGTGGACACCGCTGTTTTTGTTGCAACCAATCACACAGGGTTGGGAGCCCCTTCCAGTCTTTTTTCCCAAGGCACATGGACCACGCCCCTGGGGTCCGTTTCCATCGACGAGCGTTGCGCGCAAAAACTCCTTCAGATTTGCCCAGTGCTTCAGCCGGATCTTGAAGCCCATCGGTACGAACACGCCATCGAAGTTCAAATTCCCTTCCTTCAGGTTTTGAACCCCCAGCTTCAAATTGTTCCCATCGAAATGAGGGACTACACGTTAACGACCTGCCGGAAAATCGCCGGGTCCATCCTGACAGCGATCGAACATTCTCTCCAAAAGGACCCCGCCCGGAAATTCGCCGTGATCGCGTCCACGGATTTTACGCATTGCGGAGCCCTGTACGGGCAGATCCCTCCGCGCGGAATGACTCCGGGAGCGTTTGCGAAGTCTCAAGACCAGATGGCCATTGACAGAATTTTAAGTTTGGACGGCGCAGGGCTCCTTAAGACCGTTCAGAAAAACGGAATCACGATGTGCGGTTCGGGACCGGCCACAGTGGTTCTGGAATGCGCGCGTCAGCAAGGGGGGATGATAGCTCGGCTTCTCAACTACAGAACTTCTGCGGATGTTGCCGGCGAAACCTCCCAGATCGCGGTCGGTTACGCGGGCATTTTCATGGGTCCCGGGAAGGAGCTTTAACGATGTGCGGGATTTGCGGGAAATTGAACTTCACTCAAGAGCCGGTGGCACAGGAACTCGTGGGTCGAATGAATGCTCGCATGGTCCATCGCGGACCCGACGAAGACGGATACTACGTTTCTCCCGAACGGTCATTCGGAATGGGGATGAGGCGCCTCAAAATCATTGACCTTTCCACGGGATCCCAGCCGATTTACAACGAGACCCGTGACCAGGTCGTGATTTTAAACGGGGAAATTTATAATTATCTCGAACTCAAAGACGAACTGGAGAAGATGGGGCACAAATGCCTATGAGGCCTGGGGCCTTGAATGTTTGAAGTTTTTGAACGGAATGTTTGCTTTTGCTTTATGGGACCAGAAGAAAAAGCAGCTGGTGATCGCCAGGGACCGTCTCGGGATCAAGCCGCTTTATTACCGCCAGGACGGAAAAGGGATTGCGTTTGCCTCCGAGATCAAATCCCTGCTCGAGGACCCTGACTGTAAAAAGGAGATCGATCCTCTGGCGCTGGACGATTATTTTTCCCTCCTGTACGTTCCGGGGCCGAGGAGCATCTTTAAAGCCATCAAGAAACTGGAACCGGGTCATGTCCTGGTCTGCGATGCGCAAAGAAAAACGGTCGAGAACCGGACGTATTGGAAACGGCCACTGCCGGGCCCGCTTCCGGACCAGGGATGGGATTACTACCGGGAAAACCTAGACCGTCTGTTCCGCGACGCTTTAAAACTTGAGTTGCGCTCGGACGTTCCGAACGGTCTCTTTCTTTCCAGCGGTCTGGATTCCGCAGCCCTTGCCTATTACGCTTCTCAAGTTTCCTCCCGAAAGATCAAGACTTTTACCGTCCATTTTTCCGAAGAATCCTATAGTGAACGTGAAGGAGCAAGGCGGGTGGCTCAAGTTTGCGGTTCTGAACATGAGGAAATTCTCCTCAAGCCTCAAGCCCAAAACTTGATCTTGCAGATGACGGATTATTTCGATGAACCCTTTGCGGATACTTCCGCAATCCCCACATTTCTTTTGTGCCAGTTCGCAAGAAAAAAAATCACGGTCGCTCTGTCTGGAGAAGGGGGGGACGAACTGTTTGCCGGGTACCCCACTTATCTTGCAACCCGATGGGCCCAAACCTACCGGCGGGTTCCGGCTTGGGCCAGAGGGATCCTGGCCGCGTCGGTTGGGAAGCTTCCGGTTTCATGGGAGAGGATCAGCTGGGATTATAAATTCAAGCAATTTGTTTACGGGGCAGAATTTTCGCCGGAGCGGGCCCATTTCGCATGGAAGGAAATCTTGAACGAACCCCAAAAGAAAAATCTTTACAGCCCCTACTTTTTGGAGCAGAAGAACGGGCATGACGGATTTGAAAGTTTTGAAAAAATTTTTCAGGAATTGGGGGGAGGGATTGATCTGGAAAAACTTCTCT
>Ga0207133_1099_pt1 | contig 14363 bp, 15 predicted proteins | sample Alteio_BWMinHeat_11_FD_153537 | JGI IMG/M metagenome (GOLD analysis project Ga0207133, IMG submission 153537) | Enriched cells from forest soil in Barre Woods Harvard Forest LTER site, Petersham, Massachusetts, United States -... | ecosystem: Environmental > Terrestrial > Soil > Temperate forest >... | reverse complement strand
CTGGTCGCTGATGCTCGGAGGTATCGGTGAGAAAACTACGCTGGAACTGGCCTGTCTGGCGAACGACCTTTCTTGGCAAGCTTCGGGACAGGGTGGAGCACCTCAAGGTGATTCAGCACCCAGTTTCGCGTTGCGAGAAAGGGCTTGACTCTGGACTATACTCCAGGGTGTAGGGTCGAAAGAGGAGCCCAGGCCATGCAAATTGGCATCGTTGCAAAGAAGATCGGTCTCAGCGTTGACGCGATTCGGTTCTATGAGCGCAATGCCTTACTGCCGAGGGCAGCGAGGACCCCGGGGGGCTTCCGTCAGTACGGCGAAAGCGACGTCGAGACGCTGGCTTTCATACGCCGGGTCCAGGGCTTGGGATTCAAACTCACGGAGATACGCGGCCTCTTGAGTCTACGAGGAAGCCGCCTACAGCCGTGTGCGCCGGTGCGCCGCCGATTGGAAGAAAAACTGGTTGATGTTCGGCGGAAACTTGCGGACCTTCAGAGGCTGGAACACGAGCTGCGCGTGGCCCTGCGGAGTTGCAACAGGGAACTACGCAACCAACCCGCTCATTGCCCGATTTTGCGAGAAAAGAATGCACGCAAGCCGGAGAGTGCCGAGTGAAAGTTGAGGTTTTATATGTGGCAGACTGCCCGACTCATCCTGCGGCGGTGAAGCTGGTTCAACACGTCTTGGCGGCAGAGGGTGTCGAGGCGGAGATCCACGAGGTGCTCGTCAGCGACGAAGGGATGGCCAGCGAACTTGGATTTTGCGGATCTCCGACAATCCGAATCAATGGTCGAGATGTCGCGGGAGAGTCGCAGGACGCTCGGAGTTTCGCGCTGAGTTGCCGTCTGTATCCTGGATCGAAGCAGGTCGGTGTTCCACCAGCGGAGATGGTTCATCGGGCAGTGCTAAAAGCCCGGCAAGGGACCAGACCGTGAAAAGGGGCACGAGCATTTCGGTCTGTCTGGCGGTGATCCTGAGTTCCGTGAATGGAGGGTCCAAGTTGTGACAGAGCACAAGGGAGCTTGCTGTAGCTCACCAGCAGCGATGTGCTACTGGTGCGCTGCTTCTCTGGTCGCGTGGGGAGTACTTAGCCTCATCGGCTTGTATTGGTTTCCTCTCCATGCGTTGTCTGCCGCCACGATCCTTTTCGCAATGGCAATCGGCTGCGTTGCCAACTGGCTTAGGAATCGCACTCTTCATTGCGCTATCACTGGGCCACTATTCTTGATCGCTGCCGTCGTGTTCCTGCTTTCAAACATGAGTATGGCCCGCGTCAACAGTCTTTTGGTTTGGCCATTCGGTCTCATCGGAGTTGGCATTGCGTTTCTGCTGGAATGGCGCTATGCACAGCGTTCCGCATCGTAGCTGTGAGGATGGGAATGCGCTTTCCCGGCGGTGCCATTCGTTCTTAGAGAGAGGGACGAGCACCCATGAATACTGAAGCCGTTAGCACGACTGGCAAACCCTCCTCGAAGGGGGCGTTTGCTGCAGCGCTCTCGGCGGTTGGAAGTGCCCTGGCTGCTTTGACCTGTTGCCTGCCGGTGCTTCCGTTTGTACTGGCTGCTGGAACGGCGAGCAGCGCTAGGTTTCTCTCTTCCTACATCGGCGCCCTTCGGCCATACCTTTTGGGGGTTTCCGTTCTCTTCATTGTTCTCGGGTTTTATCAAAGCAGGCGCGCTAGCCAATGCAATTGCAAACCGAGTGTTCTCAGCCAAGTAGTGCTGTGGCTGTCGGCCTTGATTGTCGCCATCTCGATTCTGCTTCCGCAGGCATTCGCGGATCTCGTAGAGAGGCTGCTATGAAGCGCAGGAACGTTGGTCTAGCCCTCGCGGCACTCGCCATTTTTGCTGGCCTGTTTTACTTGTATGGCGGACACCAGACTCCGACAGGTCAGGCGCCTCTCGCGGATCTAAATGCCGCGAACCTGAGTGAACTCAAGAATGAGTTCAATGAGGACAAAGCGAACGTGCGCATACTGGTGCTTCTTTCGCCGACATGACCGATCTGCGTGCGGGGGGCCTCCGCACTCGAAGCATTACTGGAATCACAGTCAGACTCGCATCTGCGCGTGTTCGTAATTTGGGAACCGGTACTGGCTACGGACTTGAGCGCACCTTCGACCGTAGCTCTCCGGCGGATACACGATCCGCGGGCCAGGCAATACTGGGACCGAAACCGAGTTCTCTCCCATGCGATGGGAGAGCATGATCGTCCGAGCGTGGTCTGGGACTACGTCGCGGTTTATAAGCCAGAACAGACCTGGACCGACGCGCCGCCGCGACCCGAATTCACGGGCCGTCCAGTGGTGCGCTTCATCGAAGGAACGCGAACGGCATTGAACACTATTTATTCGAAGCCGAACTGAATGCAGCTGCTCCGGGATACGAGTCGCTACACCGATCTCACGAAGTAACGTCATTGCTCCAAATACCCTCAGTGAACGGCAACCTGGCCGCCCTTGCCGGGTTCGTTCTTGGCTAGCAGGAAGCACAACAGAAACATCAGCGCGGAGGTTGCTGCGAGCAGCCAGTAGATATCGACGTAGGAGAGTGCTTGAGCCTGTGCCATCACCACGCTGTACAGTCTGGCAAGCGCCTGCTGGTGAGCGGAGTGCATGCTCAAACCGACATGTGTCAGACGGCTCGTCAAGCCTGCGACGGCCTCATTGAATCGATAAGACCGCGTGTACTCGGCGAGAACGGACTGATGGTATTGACCTCGCCGTGCAAGCAACGTAGTCACGGCCGAAGTTCCTACGCTCTGCCCGATATTACGCGTGAAGTTTATCAAACCGGCCGCAGCGTTGCTTTTCGACTCCGGCAGGCCGACATAGGCAGCCATCGTGAGCGGAACGAATAAAAACCCAACCGGGAGGTACTGCCAAATGCGCATCCACGCGGCAGAACGAAAGCTGATGAGTAGATCGATGTGCTTGCATGAGAAATACATGGCCACAGCGAGTGCGATCCAGCCGAAAGCGAGAAGGTGCCGGGCTTGAAAGCGCCCGGCGAGGCGCCCGACCAACGGTAAAAGAAAGACCAGAAGAATAGCCGCCATCGAAATGACCATGCCGGCCTTTTGCGCCGTGTAACCCATGAGCGTTTGCAAAAACTGAGGAAGAAGGACGGTTGAACTGAAGAGAACGGCGCCAAGCACGAACATCATGAGATTGCAGCTCGCAAAATTAAACTGTTTGAACAGATGGACATCCACGATGGGTTCCTTGTGGCGCCACTCCCAGATAACGAGGGACACCAAACCCACGGCGGCAAGAATGATCAGTGTGGTAATGAAACGCGACCCGAACCAGTCGTCCTCTTGTCCCTTGTCGAGCGCAACCTGGAGAGCACCTACGCCGACGGCGAGAAGGGCAAACCCAATGTAGTCGAATTTCGCAATGGTAGCTTTCAGACGGGACAAGTAGGGTGGATCTTCGAGTAGCTGAGAAACCAGCAAGACGGCCAGAATTCCCACGGGAACGTTGATATAAAAAATCCAGCGCCAGGAATAGTTATCTGTAATCCAGCCGCCCAGCGTGGGACCGATGGCGGGGCCACAGATGACCGTGATTCCATACAATGCGAAGGCCAACCCGCGCTTCTCCGGCGGGAAAGTGTCCGCCAGGATTGCCTGCGTCATCGGCTGCAGTCCTCCACCGAAGGCGCCTTGCAGCACTCGGAAAAGAAGCAGCAGTCCGAGGCTCGGCGCGACGCCGCACAAAAACGAGCTAACTGTAAAAAAGGCGACGCACATCAGAAAGAAACGCTTGCGTCCGAGCCAGCCAACGAGGAAACCGCTGATCGGAAGCACAACGGCGTTCGACACCAGGTAACTGGTCAAGACCCACGTGCTCTCATCATTGCTCGCGCCCATGCTGCCAGCAATGTGTGGAAGCGCTACGTTCGCTATGCTGGTATCGAGCGCCTCCATGAACGCAGCCAACGAAACCGCGACGCCGATGATCCAGGGGTTGACCTTTGGCTGCCATGTGGCTTGCTCGGTCGCCAGAGCGCCCGCTGTGCTCATCGCACCCTCACGCCTGGCGAGACTGACAATCCAGGCTTCAAAAGTCCCTCTCCGTTGAAGTCCTCCCCCTCAGTGCGATCGAAATCGATCCGCACTGCCACCCTCTGCACGACCTTCACGTAATTGCCAGTCGCATTCTCCGGAGGCAGTAGACTAAAGACCGACCCCGTGCCGCCCCCCATGTTGGACACGTGTCCGTACCACGTACGCCCGTAGGCATCCACCTTGATTTTCACGCGCTGCCCAGGTCGCATATGCTCGAGCTGTGTTTCCTTGAAATTGGCGGTAACCCAGATGTCATCGAGCGGCACAACTTCCAGCATCTCTTGGCCGACACTCACGTTCTGACCGACTTCAGCGCTCTTCTTTCCAATGATTCCCGTCACCGGCGAGCGAATGATGGTGTAGCTGATATTCAGCTGCGCTTGGGCCAATTGAGCGCGGCGTTGGTCGACCTGCGCATCGGCGGCGTCCGCCTGGGCGCGCCTCAGGGATACCTGTTGCGGTGCGGTTTGCGCGCTGCGCAGATCGGCCTTGGACTGCAAGACTTTCCCTTCCGCCTGACGCACGGCCTGCTCGGCGGCCAGCAGTGCGGCGGCCGCTGAACTGACTGCGGCCCGGTTTGCCGTTGCTGTCGCGACCGCCTGATCGTATTGCTGGCGGGAGATATCTTCTTTCGCCACGAGTTGTTTGGCGCGTTCGAGGTCTGCATCACTCTTGACCGCATTAGCCTCGGCCTGCGTCAGCGCAGCCTTTGCCGACTCGTAGTTTTGCTCGGCTGCCCGGAGCCCCGCCTCTGCGTTGACCACGGCGGTCTGCGCCGAATCGAGATTGCTTTGGGTCGTCACCGAGGTGATAGGCACGTACAGGTGGGAGCTCGTGGCGCTGGCGCTCGCGTCCTCCAGCGCCGCCTGGGCCTGAATCACGGCAATCTTGTAATCTTCGGGATCGATGATCACAAGCACGTCACCCTCATGAACCAACTGGCCCTCGACGAAATTTACTTTGTGAACTTGGCCGTTGATGCGCGCGCTCAAGGGCATGATGTGCGCGTCTATCTGCGCATCGTCGGTGTCTTCGTAACGAAAAGCATTCCATGCGAAATAAGCGGCTACGATGGCAACCACGATCACAGCCGAAATCACGAGGACTTTCTTGCGCCGGCTTGTTGAGGGTTTGTCGGTTCTCTCTTTCGACGGTGAACCGCCTTTATCGTCCGCAAGATTAATTGTCAGCTTTTCATCAGGTTCCATGGTTTGCGTGCCATTCTTGTTCGGCATTACTTTGCTCCTAGATATTGTTCGTAGTTCGTGCGTGCTACTCCGAGTGCACGAGCCAGGGAGAGTTTTGAGAAGTTGTGGTTGTAGAGGCTGGTTATGTATTGATCGTTGGCGCTGGCGAGAGCCTGCTCGGCCTGGACCACTTCTACGCTGTCGGTCACTCCGGAAGTGAAGCGGTCTTTCGACCGAGTTAGGCTCTCATTGGCAAGTTCGACGTTTTGCTTCGCAACTGCCACTTGTTCCTTGGCTGCGTTGAGATTGAGAAAAGCAGTTCGCACGTCATAGTCGACCTGCCCGCGAAGGTTTTCCGCTTCGGCCTTCCGCTGGCGCAATGCCGCCTCGGCCTGCGTGATGTCACCTTTGATCCGACCGCCGGTGAAGAGCGGAACCCTGATCCCCGCCTGAAACGTGAAATCTCCGTGCGAGCGGCCGAACGTTGGCCCGATATCGCCGTAGTCGCCATTAACAGCCACGGTCGGATAGCGTTCGCCTTTAGCAGCCGAAAGCGTCTGTGCGGCGGATTTTTGAGAATCGAGAGCTGAACGTAAATCGCTGCGTGCTTTATACGCAATGTCTAGCGCTTCGCCGGTAGTGAGGGGAGCGATGTCGGAATAGGGGAGCGCGTCGGCCAGTTCGAACTGCTGCCCCAGGGGGAGTCCGATCGCGCGTCCAAGGGCTAGTTTCGCTACTTCGAAATTGTTGCGCGCGATGCTTAGGTTGTACTCCTCCGTATGCAACTGAACTTCGGTGCGTGTTGCCTCGATTCGTGGGGCCGTACCGGCCTGCACCTGATCGACTGCCCGATCGTAAAGAGCTCTCGCATTCTGTACCTGGGCTTCCTGCGCTTTAATTCGAGAGTCTGCCTCGATGATCTGCAAATAGGCGTTGCCGACGGTGAGCGTGACCACATCCAAGATGTCCTGATAGCTGAGTTGCGCGGCCTGTTCGGCTGTGCGCGCTGAGCGAAACCGCTGGATGGATTCAAAGCTGAAGAGTGTTTGGCTGATGCTTCCGTCAACCGAGATATAACCGAATGGTCCAACGACGGTGGGAATTCCCTGGAGTTTCAGTCCGCTCAATCCAAAGGTCGCGAAGTTCACTTGCTCGACGTTCTCCGAAGCGCCTGCGCTGACTTGTGGCAGCAGATTGCTAAGCGCGAGTAGCCGCTGACCGCGAGCAATCTGAGCGTTTTCTCCACCTTCAATTGCCCCTAGGTTGTATCGCAACGCCGCGTTGACGGCGTCCCGGAGAGTCAGCTGGACTACCTGGTCGGTTGCTGGACCGCGCGGCACGCTCCCGGCGACCGCAGTGTTCTGCGCTTTGGCGCTTGTGCCGCCAATGAGGAGCGCGAATACTGCCATCGCAGCCGCAAAGAAAAATCCGGCAAGCCTGTTGAGGACTGATCTTTTACCTTTGGTGATCAATTGCTCAAGACCGTGTTTGATGTAAACACCAGTGGCAAGGCATTCCGCTCCAAAGCGTACGGCGAATGTTGCTACCACAGCCGCAAGGAAGAATCCCCCAAACCGGTTGAGGGCCGAGCCTTTGCCTTTGGTGGTCAAGTTCTCAAGAATGTCTTTGATGTAGATCCCGCTGGCGATGCATTGTGCTCCTTGCCTCACCATGGCGCGCAGAAACCGCTCGCCGCTCTTGTCGACGAACGTGATTTCCCTCAGGTCCACGATGCAAGCACGCTCCTTACCTGTCCGATGATTCCTCTTCCAGCTTGTCCTCAGTTCTCGAAGCCAGGGGTCAGTGAGGCGGCCCTCCAGAATCCATTTCTCTTCCGTGGGTATTTCACTAAAGCTAATCTTCAACATGTAGTTTTCCTCACAGACCAGAAGCGTTGCAGAGCTGACGTTGCGGAATGTGTCCGGCGGTATCGCCTATACCTGCAGTGTCTTTCCCATGCGTTGAATTGGACTTCAGATAACGGCGCAATCTTTCCCGTAGCTTCTTTCTCGCATGGAAGAGCCGTGCTTTGACGGCCGCGACCGAGACACCCATGCGCCGGGCAGTTTCCTCAGTCGATAACTCTGCGAGTTCCCGCAACTCGATGGCTTTCCGAATTCCCGGTCGCAAATTCCCAAGCGTCTCGGACAGAATTTGCGCTCTCTCCCGCCGCAGGTAGCTGGCTTCAGGGTCGGGACTTGAATCGGGCATTTCCAAACTGGCTGCATTTCCTTCGGCTTCACGGTGATCGTCGACCGACACCTCGCGCAGCGCGCGGCCGCGGCGCAGTAACATCAGGGATTCGTTGATAGCGATCCGCGTTAACCAGGTAGAGAAGGAAGATTTCCCTTGGAATTTGTTCAAGTGGATAAAGGCCTTTTGGAAGGTTTGTTGGACAAGGTCTTCCGCGTCCTCCCGGACATGTGCGTATCGCATCACAACACGAAGGATCTTTTGCCGGTGACGTTTGAAGAGAGTTTCAAATGCCTGTTCGTCTCCGTTCTTGGCGGCAACGACGAGCATTTGTTCCGCTGCAGGATCAGTCAGGCAAGCAATAGTTGGTTCTGCGTTGCGGTTCATAGCGGGCCTCCCGATCAGCCATGTGCCAGCGAAAGGCGTGCCCAGAGTCTTGAACACTGCCTTTCCGCTACATGCGGAATAAAGGCAAGACCCGCGCCAAACTGACGAAATCGTAAGTGGCTGAATTTTCAGGAGGAGATTGACCGGAAGTCGAAAGTGTCGAAGCTAAACGATGTTGAAACTGTTGAAACTGTCGAAGGTGCCGAAGCGACTCGGAATGGCTACGAGGGAAGGGAAGCTGTGACTCTGAACCTCTCGCACGTGATCGCCGTACCCAAATTTCATAGTGATCGACATGAAACTCTACGTCCAATTGCAGCGGTCTTATTCCGGGATGGCGAGATCCCCACGGTCACTTAATGGAATCATCGAGTCCAAGAAATCTGCGGAGTGGTGGAACGTGATAGACAACGAAAACCGCGAATGGACCGATAGTCCAAAGCACCAAAAGTCCCAAACTCAACAAGACTACGATCTCGTGCACATCACTTCGATGCGCAAAACGCACACGAGATGGATTTTTTTCACATTGGCCAGCTTTCTACTACAACCGCCGAGCAATTCGAAAGATTTAACGGCTAAGCCCGTGTTGCACCGCAGCTGAATGGTGTTGCATCGAAGGGTTATGATGCGCATCCTCCTTTTAGATTTCGGAGCTGCCTCGCTCGAAGCCGTTCAGAAGGCCTTAGCCGGCCAAGGCTATGAGCTTGCCGTCGAGAGCGGGTTGACTGCCGAAGAAGTCCTCGCACGATCTCCCGAAGTCTTGGTAACCGAAGCGACACCTTCTGACCTCAGCTGCTGTGGACTGATCGCGCAGCTCAAAACCCGCCCGGAGACAGATGCGACTCTCAAAGTCGTGATGATTGTCCATGGAGGTGCTTTGGAACGAGCCCGCGCCCTGGATCTTGGCACGGACGACGTCATTTCATTTCCGTTCGACGCGGTGGAGTTCGCGGCAAGGGTTCGAACTCAGTTCCGGGAGCGTCGGCCCGAAGAAGAACTCAAGACGATGCTTAAGTATGCCGTACAAAGAGAGCGCTACGCAGATATTGCCGTAGAGTCACTGAGCGGGCGTACCGTAAGCAAACGCCGGTTCTGGTTGATCCCGGCTCTCTTTGTGCTGAGCACCCTAACGGTTCTCGCAGCAGTATTCATAGTCATTTCGACACATGGCAGCCGGAAAGCGACGCTACAGCTGCGAGCAGAAATCGCGCGGTTGAATACCGGCATGCAGCCGCAAGAGGACTTGCTGCTTCGGGCCGAGCAGGCGCGGAATTCCATCGGCGCCAACTCGCGTTCAGCCTCCTCGGTACGCGATTCTCTGCAGGCACAATCAGAAGATTTACGCAAAAGAGTAACCGCTTCCGACGGCGAAGAGGCTGTCGCCCTGAAGCAGCAACTTCGGGACGCACAGAATCGCTTGTCCCAGCTGGAAAAGGAAGGTAGGGTCGCGGAGACCATTGTTCAGAAGTACGGACCAAGCGTTTGCTTGCTGCACATCGTGGTGGGATTTGTGGACAAAGAGTCGGGACAGCCACTCCAAGTCGCGGTAGATGCCAACGGCAAGCCCCTAGTCGACGAGAAAGGAATGGCGCAGCTCGACGTAGGTGGCAGCGGGCCTCGTCTGCAGATCGACGTTTTCGGTACCGGTTTCCTTGCCAGACCAGACGGAACGATCCTTACGAATCATCATGTGGTGGAGCCTTGGTGGCATGACGATGAGTTGAAGCAGCTTTTAGAGCACGGCGCGGATCCTCGAGTTCTGTCGTACGAGGCCTACTTTCCTGGAAAGTCTGTGGCTATCCGGGCAAAGCTTGCTCGAATTTCATCAGAGGCGGATGTCGCCACCTTGAAATTGGAAACTCCACAGCCATCCAATGCGGAACTGCTCGAACTCGATGCTCGAAGCGAAGCGAGCGTGACAGGAGAGCCCGTGGTCCTCATGGGTTATCCCACGGGTGTGGAAGGGATTCTCGCGAGGGCGAATTCGGATGTGGTGCAGAAAATTGCAAGTGGGGCGCAAGACGTCAGCCAGGTCATGTCACGGATTGCCTCACAGAAGCTCATCCGACCGACCACAACGCAAGGACATATCGGCGACGTCCTCAAAGACGAGATAGTGTATGACGCGGCGACTACGTCTGGCGGTTCAGGTGGACCACTCTTTAATAGAGAGGGGAAAGTGATTGGCATAAATTTCGCGGTGCTTAACGGCTTTGGCGGCTCGAATCTTGCGGTTCCGGCCAGATACGCAACCGACCTGCTTAAGTAACTAAGAGGCGAGGTCTGCTGGCGTGAAGCTGGCGGTCCCCAGCCAGGCAACTTGCCAGCCCGCCGATGGTAAGCCGCCTGAGACAGCCAATGCTTGCGACTGCCAGGCCGCATCGAGCATCATTTGGATCGCAGGTTTTCGCCACTAAGAGTGGCGCTTTGCGCAGATCATGAGCACAGAAGCGGAATTTCGTCGGCAAAACGAGCGGCTTGACCTGCTCCTGAATCTAACGAGCCGAATCACGTCGAACCTCGATCTTCGGGAACTGCTGCGCACGGCTTCAGCGAGCATTCGAGATGTTGTGCAAGCCGATGCCGCGGGTGTTGCGTTTTTCGATGAGGGATCGAATAAGAGCCGGATTTATGCTGTCGATTTTCCCGACGCGAAAGGATTTGTTACGGAAGAGCTTGTCGTCACACCAGGCCACGCCCTTAAACGAGCTTGGGGAAGCTGTGGGGCGGTAATCGTAAACACAAATGATCGTGAGGAACTCGGGCCTGAAATTTACGACTTCGTGATTGCAGAGGGCCTGGACACCCACTGCCTAATACCACTCGTGAGCCACAGTAGACCAGTCGGTCTCCTCATACTCGCGCGCAAGGGACAGAATTTATTTACATCCGAGGACGTCGATTTCCTCACCCGAGCGTCAGGTCAGATAGCAATCGCAATTGAAAACGCTCTGGCGTTCCAAGAGGTGTCTGGATTGGGAGATCGGCTGCAGTTGCTGCTGAATCTGACGACCCGTATCACATCCAGCCTCGACCTGCGGGAGGTCTTGCGTGCGATTGCCGCGAATATACGCGAGGTGGTACACGCTGATGCCGTAACCGTTTCGCTGCCCGACCCCACTTCGGGAAAATTCAGGGTATTTGCTGTGGATTTCCCTCACGGCAAGGGGGTCATCAAGGAAGAGTTGCTCCTGCCGCTAAGCTCCGAAGCTAAGAGAGCGATGGATACCTTGAAACCGATAGTCTTTGACCCGCGGGAACGTCACGAACACCCGCCGGAGCCGTATGACGTCGCGGCTGCGGAGGGCCTAAAGGCCGTTTGCAGTATTCCACTCGTAGATCGCGGCCGGGCCCTCGGAATTCTGTCAATTTTACGCATTACGGAAACTGCGTTTTCGCCGAAAGACGTCGATTTCCTTAGCCAGGCGTCAGGGCAGATAGCCATCGCCATTGAAAACGCGTTGGCGTACCGGGAAATTTCCGAACTCAAGGACAAGCTCGCCCAGGAAAAACTCTACCTGGAAGAGGAATTTCGCAGCGAGATGGGTTTCGAGCAGATCATCGGGAATGGCACGGCGCTAAAGCACGTTTTGCAACAGGTGGAAACAGTTGCCACCAGCGATTCTACTGTACTGTTGCTTGGCGAAACCGGAACGGGGAAAGAGTTAATTGCGCGGGCGATTCACGACCGAAGCCGCCGCAGACAGCGGACCCTCGTGAAGCTGAACTGCGCCGCCATACCAACCGGGTTGCTGGAAAGCGAATTGTTTGGCCACGAAAAGGGAGCGTTTACGGGCGCGATCTCCCAAAAAATTGGACGGCTGGAGCTCGCGGATCAAGGCACTCTGTTTTTAGATGAAGTGGGTGACATCCCCATTGAGATTCAACCGAAGCTGCTGCGCGCTCTGCAGGAGCGCGAATTTGAACGTCTCGGCAGCACGCATACGCGGAAGGTGAATGTCCGCTTGGTGGCAGCTACGAATCGCGATCTCGAGACAATGATTGCGAACAAGGAATTTCGCAGTGATTTGTATTATCGGTTGAATGTGTTTCCGATCCGCATTCCCCCGCTGAGAGAGCGCAAAGAAGATATTCCTTTGCTCGTCAGCCATTTCGTCCAAAAGTTCGCCAAGGAGATGCAAAAGCCTATCGAAGCGATTCCTACGGCGGTAATGAAGGGGCTGAAGACTTGGGACTGGCCCGGTAATATTCGTGAACTCGAGAATTTCATTGAGCGAGCCGTGCTCCTGACGAGGGGCAAGTCGCTTGAGGCGCCGCTCGCAGAACTCCGAAAGATCAAGACGGAAGGGTTCGTGCATACCGACGTGCATGAAGTTAAACAAGTCGCTGGAGAAAGAACAAATTCGCGAAGTGACAAGAGCAGCGTTGCTGACGAATATGAAAGAAAGCAGCGCGATCAGATCATACGGGCACTTACTGCATGCAAGGGGCGCGTGGGTGGTGCCGATGGTGCTGCCGCGCGCCTGGGAATGAACCGCACAACTCTCCTCTCTCGAATGAAAAAATTCGGCATCTACCCGAAGCAGTACGCTTAAGTTGCACCCCCACCTCTTTGTCGGCTGCCCTCAGGCATTAGCTTCGACAGTTTCAACCCTTTCGACTTCCTCAACTTCGACACTTTCGACCTATGGCGATCTTCTCCTGAAAATTCAGCGACTTACGGCACGGCGGGTTTGGAGCGGGCGTTGCCCTTACTGGTGGTGTGAGCAAAAGCAAATGCTGAAGATCACCATTCTCGATACTCCCGATCGGCGACGGTTGGTGCTGGAGGGCAAGCTGGTCGCACCGTGGGCGGCTGAGTTAAGGAAAGAGTGCCGGAGGGCCGCAGCGAACCTGCGGGGTCGTGAACTCGTGATTGAACTGAGAAATGTGACTTGCATCAGCGAAGACGGGCAAAACGTACTGCTTGAGCTGATTAAAGAAGGGGTCAGGTTCCGCTCTTCGGGAGTGTTCACAAAACACATCATGAAACAGCTGGCCGGCAAGATTCGCAGAAATGTACAGGAGCCGAAGAAATGACAGGCCATGTTAGGTACCGGCCCGCCCGACGCCGTTTGCACTCTGCAATTTTGGCGACGGCAGATGAGCCACATTCTGCTCGCTTCGAGCGTCGCCGCCGCGTGCTGGTGCAGGCCGATTTTCATGTGTTTGCCGCGGACCACTGGAACTTCAATGTGCGTTTCCCGAATCCTGGCGGTAATCACGGAGGCTTCTTCCGTATTTCCACGCAGTCGATCTGGATGCTGGCAGGAGCGGGAATACCGGTGAGGGTGATGAGCGAGCCCTACGACAGTCTGAATTTCGCGTCGACCATCTTGAGCCTCACGGGTCATAAGCCTCCGATGCCGGACCGCGTAGTTGCATTGCAGTAGACGATGCCAGTCTCAATCGTTCCGCGTATTTTCTCCGTACAATGATGGCAATACCGGCCAGGCGTGAAACTCATACGGAAGCAAACCTTCGGACTGCGCTCAGGGCGCCACCGCTCTGCTCGGAATTAACTGTACAACGGTCCTTACTCGAATGAAGAAATTTGGTTTCTACGCGAAGCAATACGCCTGACTCGCGGCTCTGCGATTTCTCGTAGTCCTCCCGAATCGCTTCGACACTTTCAACTCTTTCGACGTCTTCAACCTCGACATTTTCGACTCCTGTCGTCTTCTCCTGAAAATTCAGCGACTTACGATCTTGTCAGTTTGGTGCGCGTCTTGCCCCTACCGCACGTGTAAGAACGTAATGCAGGAGAGAGGGGGCGCTATGTCACTGGTTCTCATATTCCTCCGCAACTGGAACAAGTGGTACTGCGTTCTGCGGTATCGCAAGGGATTTGGACTATTGGATTCCGTGCGCTACGGCCTTTGGCTGGCGCATAGCTGACCGGGAGGTGCTTTCATGAATGGCGGACGCGCAGTGAATGCGAGAGCGGACCTTCGGCCAACGTTTGCCGGCCGAGGCGCAGGTTCCTTGCTGGAAATTGACGCTTGGATTCCGAGCGAGATCGGCGCGATTTCGCCGCTGGTGGAACGGCTGATGCGGCTCATCGAAGGGTCGCATTGCATCACGGGCGAGGAACCCGCCGTCGAACTGGCGCTCCGGGAAGCTCTGAATAACGCAGTCGTTCATGGCAATCGGCTGGATGCACACAAGTTAGTTCACGTCCGTTGCCGCTGTAAGGTCGGGGAGGGAATCTCCCTAATCGTTTCAGACCAGGGTCAAGGGTTCGATCCGCGCACCATTCCTGATCCTCTGACTGTCGAGAATCTCGACGCGGATCACGGACGCGGCATCCACTTGATGAAGCTGGCGATGGACGAAGTCTCGTTCGAACAGCGAGGCACCGAGGTTCACATGCGCAAGAGGCTAGCTCGCAATCCAAGAGCTGATGCGCGAAGCGACTCGCGTGGTTTTTAGGAGGAAGTTATGGCCACTCAGCGGATTTCGATTTTTGGTCCCGAGAAAGACGCACCTGCAAGAAGGGCCGCAGGATCGCTCCGTCTCGCTCCG
>Ga0207133_1098_pt1 | contig 14373 bp, 11 predicted proteins | sample Alteio_BWMinHeat_11_FD_153537 | JGI IMG/M metagenome (GOLD analysis project Ga0207133, IMG submission 153537) | Enriched cells from forest soil in Barre Woods Harvard Forest LTER site, Petersham, Massachusetts, United States -... | ecosystem: Environmental > Terrestrial > Soil > Temperate forest >... | reverse complement strand
ACGGCAGCGTCGGTCCTGCTTCCGGAAGTCGTGAAGCGCTCCAATCTGGAAATCGGCCGCTTTGAGGTAACCATGGCGCAATTTGCCGAGTTCAAGAATACGGTCTTCGCGGACGTCACGGCGCGCAACGTGCCTGCACACAACGTCAGTCTGGAAAATGCCAAGGCGTACGCGGATTGGCTGAGCAAACTGACTGGCCAGACCTGGCGCGTTCCGTATGAAGACGAGGTTAAGGACCTCTACGAGAATCGCGAGGGCGAGAATACGCTGGACTACTGGGCCGGATACGCCGTGAATCCGGAAGATGCGACGCGAATGCGCGAAAAAGCCAAAGAGCTGGGCTCCCCACTACCGCTGCTCAAGGAAGTAGGCAGCTTCCGCGGCCAGGGCAAAGAAGACGAGGAGCCGATTTACGACCTCGGCGGCAACGTCGCCGAGTGGGTGCTGACGCGCGACGGCAAGGGGAAAGTCATCGGAGGCAGCGCAGATTGCCCCGCTGATCCGAAATCGAATTGCACGCCCGCGCCGGAATACATCGGCTTCCGCGTCGTGCGCGGAGCGGCGAAGCCGGCGCCCAAATAAAATGCGGCGCTGCACCCTCGCTTGCGGGGCGCAGCGTTAACAAGCCAGATTGGCGCTTGCGGAGAGCGCGGACGGGCGCTAGTCTTCGCTGATGAGCCAATTCACTCCTACCGAAAGAACAAAGGTCCGGCGCAAACCCGACCGCGGAACGTACGACCGCGAATTGATATACAAAATTCTCGATGAGGCCTTCGTGTGCCAGGTCGCGTTCATCGTGGACGGCCAGCCGTTTGTCGTACCGACGAATTACGTGCGCGTGGGCGACAAACTGTTTCTGCACGGCTCGACGGCGAGCCGTTTGATGAAAACGCTGGGGAGCGGCGCGCCATTTTGCCTGAACGTCACGCTGCTGGACGGCATCGTGCTCTCACCCACGGCGACAGGCCACTCCGTCAATTACCGCTCCGTGGTGGTCATGGCCAAGGCCGAACCTGTCGTGGGAGAGGATGCGAAGCGCGCGGCGATGCGCGATTTCGTCGAATACGTCATTCGCGGGCGGTGGGCGACAGTGCGTCCGCCGAGCGAGCAAGAATTAAAGGGCACGATGGTTCTGTCCGTGCCGCTGGTAGAAGCTTCCGCGAAAGTTCGCACGGGGTTCGCGGTGGATGACGACAAAGAGTACGCCGACACAGCGTGGACAGGCGTCATTCCCTTCAAGTGGACGGCGGGAGAGCCGGTGCGCGATCCTCGCGGTGATCCGAAAACCCCAATACCGGAAAATATCCGCCGCTACTCGCGGCCACAATAGACTGTACGACTGAGCTCAGACGGTGCGGGGCGGGGTCTTGAAGTAAGCGACCACGAACAGAAGTCCCAGCAGCAAATCGGTTCCGCCAAAGACCAGATCCGATCGGTGCATTCGGCCTTGGAAGACCAAAACGAAAACGGCAACACTGTAAGTGGCCTTTTCAAGAATGGAAGGAATCATCAAGGGCCGAAAGCGCGCGGGGTCCTGCGCGATGAAGAGAAACGCAATCTGCCAGGCGAGCGCGGCTCCTGCGAACCCGTAAAAGAATCCGGGATGCATAATCGGTGGCGGATCGTTGCGGCTGATTAAATCAAACAAGAAGTAGAGCGGGGTGATAACCAGCACACCCCAGATACCGGCAATCCAAAACACAATCTTGGCAAATTTCATGAGCGCCCCCAGAACTAACGGATTCGCACCCAGAGTATAGCGGGGGCGGCTACTTTTTGGCGCCGGAGCCGGCAAAAGCGGTGGTCACGCCGAGCGAAATTAACATTCCACCGGAGACGTAGCGAGGAGCCTGGGTCCAGCGGGAATTGCCGCGCAGCCAACGTGCAAGGGTTCCTGCGAAGAGGCCCCAGAGACTGTCGGTCGTAGCGCCCATCACCGCGAAGAGCGTTCCCAGGAAGAAAATCTGGCCCGGGATTCTTCCGCGGGAGGCATCGACGAATTGCGGCAGAAACGCGAAGAAAAAGAGAGCTGTCTTCGGATTCAGGACATTCACGATGATGCCCTGTGCGAAGATGCGGCGCAAGGGAGTCCTGTCGGCGGGGCCTGATAACGCGAAAGAATCCTTGCTACGGAGTTTTTGTACGCCGAGAAAAATCAGATAGGCCGCTCCAAGATACTTCACAATGTTGAACGCGACCGCTGAGGACATCAGCAGCGCCGAAAGGCCCACAACCGCGGCGGCAACGTGGACTAGCGTGCCCACGGCGATTCCTAGCGCGGAGACGAGGCCCGCAGCTCGACCCTGGCCCATGGCGCGACCTACGATGTAAAACACCGCCGGGCCGGGAATCATCAGAAGCACCAGTGCGGCGCTGACAAAGACGGCTAAAGACGTGTGACTTGGGAGCATAACTGTTAAGACGGCGACGTCAGGCAGCCGTGAGCAGGAGGGGCTGGCCTCGCGTGATGACGACGGTGTGCTCGTAGTGGGCAGAGAGGCTGCGGTCGGTGGTGCGACAGGTCCAGCCGTCTTTGTCGAGCGAAACTTCTCCCGATCCCGCTGCAATGATCGGTTCGATGGTGATGACCAGTCCTTCGGTCAATTTGTGCTGGGCGGAAAAATCTGCGTAGTTCGGCACATTCGGCGGTTCATGAATCGTCCGGCCGATGCCGTGGCCGCCAAGTTCACGGATGATGGAAAAGCCGCGGCGGCGGACTTCGCGCTCGACGGCGCGGCCGATGTCCTTGGTGCGATTGCCGACTGTTGCTGCACCGAGCGCCTGGCGAAAGGCTTTTTCCGCGCAATGGGCGAGTTCGCGCGTTTTTGTGGAGCCTGGAGAAACTTCGACACTCACGGCGGAATCGGTGTGGAACCCGTCCTTTTCGGCGGTGAGGTCGAGCTTGACCAGATCGCCGGGCTGAAGCACGCGGTCACCGGGGATTCCGTGGACGACTTCCTCGTTGACGCTGATGCAGACGTCGCCAGGGAAGCCGTAAACCATAGGAGGAGAGGAGCGCGCGCCATGAGCGGCGAGGACTCGCGACCCGATTTCACAGAGCTCCGCGGTGGTTATGCCGGGGCGGACTTCTTTGGCCATGGCGCGCAGAGCCTTCGCAACGATGAGGCCGCAGGCACGGAGTTTTTCGAGTTGTTCGGGGCTGTTGATGGACATAAAGCCTCAATCGCAATGTAGCAGAAGGGATGAGTCGCAGCAAAAGTCGAGGTCGAGAACGTGGGGAGAGTGGATGAAATGCACGGGTCTGAAGACCCGCCACTACACGGCGCCTAATGGCAGGCGCAGCCGCCACCGCAGCAGCCTCCGCCGCCTCCCGAAGAAGAGTTGGATGTCTTGGCAGAAGAGCCGTTTGCAGAGCCATTCGCAGTCGCGAAGACCGATAGCTGGATGCTGGCTTTCTTGCTGGCGCACTTGGGGCAGGCGATCTCCTGCTGCCGGTTGATTACGATGCGCTCGAAGCGCGTCTCACATTCGTCACAAATGTATTCATATATCGGCATGGCATCCTCGAATCTGTTTGTTTCATTATACCAGTCCTGCCGGGCGGAAAATTGCCCTCCGAAAATGAAACAGGCTCCGGAGAACCGGAGCCTGTCAAATCCAAGATAATAAAGAGCTAGTCGCCGGCGACGGCCTCGGCGGCCTTTTCAGGAGTTTTGGGAGCGGTGGCACTGTTGCCGTTCGAATGGCCGTTGCCATTTCCGCCTACGGGGGCGATAGATATCGGCTTCCCCGCGTTGGAGAAGTTCGCCGGAACGGCCTTGGCGATGTCCTGCACAGTGCCGATTTGCACGACGGTGGGTTGCGGCTTCTTCAGCACGAGCTCTTCGTAGATGGCGCGAACCTTGGCCTGCTCTTCGTAGGCCTTCTTGCGGCGCGCGCGATCTTCTTCGGCAGCAGTCTGCGGAATGTCGTGCTCGAGGTGACGGACGCGGGAGGCGTCATTGGAGTCAATCTTCAGCGAGTGTTCGTAGCTCTGCAGGTTGACGGTCTTGCCCTTGGCGTAGATCTCATGCTTGCCGTGGGTCTTGTACCACTCGGCGACGGTCGCATTCTTGTGCATGTTCTCGATGATCTGGCGCCAGCCCACACCGGTGTTGTAAGCGCAGAAGGAGATTTCACCCTGCTGCGTGGCGTAGGGGATGATGCACATTTCGGTGCGGCGGAAGTCGTAGTTGAACAGATCCTGGAACCACATGCCGGCGATGAAAAGGAAATTCCACGGATCGGTCTGGCGGCGCTTCATAGCGTCGTTGAAGTCGCGGTCCGGGGAGGTGCGGCCGTATTTCGTGGTGGATTTCGGGGTCAGCGCCCAGGTCTTGTCAAATTTCTTGAAAAGATCCCAGAGCTTCAGACCCTTGGGCCCCTGGAACGGGTGGTAGTTCTTGAGAAGGGCCATTGCCATCATGAAGTTCGAAAAGGTCTTGCCGCGCGCCGCGTCGGTGATGGCGGTGACATCCTTGGTCAACTGCGTGGCGTTGAGGAAGCGCGGAACGGGCGCCCACTCCTTGGTTTCCTTGTTGATCATGAGCGCGGTGCCCACGCCGCAGTTCGGGTGGCAGCCGCAGGAGAGCGAGCCCCACTGCGATTCATTGCCCTTGACCATGTCTGCGAAGCCGGCAAAGGTGCTGATGAACGAGATGGGGAACCAGTCGCGCGTCGGCTCGACCTTGCCGACCTGCTTGCTGACGTCCTTGGCAAGGTGCGACAGGGTGTAGCGCTGGCGGAGGCGGCGTTCGGGAGTAATGTCTTCATCGCGGCCGGTGAAGGAAACCGGCTGGAAACTCACAAAGGCGATTTTCTTCGGATTCTCCATCGCAAACTTCACGACGGTGCCGACCTGATCGTTGTTGACGTTGTTCACGATGGTGACGACGAGAACGATTTCGATGCCGGCTTCGTGCATGTTTTCGATGGCGCGGAGCTTGACGTCGAAGAGGTTGCCGATCTGGCGGTGGCTGTTGGCGTCGTTGCCGATGCCGTCGAACTGCAAGTAGGCGTACCGCATGCCCGCATTGAAGGCCTTCTTGCAAAATTCCTTGCTCTTGGCGAACTCGATGCCGTTGGTGGCGGCCTGCACGGAGTTGTAGCCGATCTTGCGCGCGTAAGCGACCGCATCAAGGAAAAGCGGGCTCATGGTGGGCTCGCCGCCGGAGAACTGCACGGACATCTGGCGGCGCGGCTTGATCTTCAGCGCATTGTCAAGGATTTCCTTGACCTCTTCCCAGCCGAGTTCGTGGACGTAGCCGACCTGGTTGGCGTCCATGAAGCAGGGATCGCACATCATGTTGCAGCGATTGGTGAGGTCGACGGTGAGAACGGAGCCGCGGCCGTAGCGCACGGTGCTCGAGCCGTGCTTGTGGAGATCTTCGTCGTTGTGCGCCGGAATGTCGCGGCCGGGGAACTGCTTTTCGATCCAGTCGAGGAACTTCGAATCGATGGCCATCATGTCTTCGTAGTGGCCGTGGATGGGGCAGTCCTTGACCATCCAGACCTCGCCATCGCGCTCGATGATTTGGGCTTTAATCTCGCCGACCTTCTCGTGCATGAGGTCGCGCCAATCTTTTTTGCCGGCGATAATGGCTTCGCGTGCTTCCTTCACGCAGCCGGGGCAGAGCGAGTCGGTCTGCCGCGGCCAGCCCAGGGTGGGCTTGGTCTTTTCCCAGGACTTGAGGAGCGGCTTCTCTGACCACTGCGGAGTGACGGACGGGTTGGGATTGCGCTTGTTGAAGTACTGGATGGTGTCGAACGTGATCCCGGCAGCCCTGCAGAGCGCCCAGTCGAACGTCCTGAAAATTTGCGTGCCTACTTGATTCGGCATAAACCTCTACCCTCGCTTTCGAAAGTTGCGAACAAAACTAAGCCCGATACTTTTTGATGATGAGCGAGCCCTAAAACAGCCCCCCGGGCTCGTTAAAACCGTACCATACCGAACCGGTACGTCCAATAAGTCTTTGGACACCTATAGTTTGAAGGGAAAGGAGGGAGGGGGCTAGCAGGTTACGGCGAATGGTCGAAAATGAGGGTTGAACGGGGAAATGGGCCAGTGAATGGTAGCGAGGGATGGTTGTGGAGAGGGGTTACTTTCAGGGTGCACGGGGAGCAGTTTTGCACAAAGTGGGAAAATTCGTAGCCAATTCTGGAAAAATTCCGCGCAGCCTGGTTCCAAACGTGGGAACGCCTTAGTCGTTTAAGGAGGGACGCAAAATCGCGGTAACAAAATGCGCGAAGTGCGAAGCACCTTCGTCCAGTTGGAGCCAGCGAACCACGCAATGGTCGGCCAAATATTTTGTGACGCGCGACTCCGCGATTCCGAGATGCTCGGCGAGGCGAGGCTTGATGGAGTCGCCGCCGCGCCGGCTCGTGCCGCCGCGCAACAAGTTGCCGATGGCAATGCGCAGGGTCTGACATGGCTCTACGTAGTAATACGTGGTGAGGTCGGAATCGCTCAGCAGGAAAACGCCCGGGCCTACGGGAGCGTGATCGGCGTCGTTGAGCTTTGCCGGAGGGCAGGTTAGAAGGCGGCGAAACTGCATCTCGAGAAGAGAGATGCGCGAAGAAAGTCCGGGATCGCCATAGCGGCCTTTCGGGCCGACGGCACCCGCTTCAACGGCAGGCTCGACGGGCAAACGAGGGATGGCGCGGCTGTCGACCACGCGCGGAGGTACAGGCTCGCTGGTTTGGGCGAATACGGCGGGAGGTAATCCGCGCCGGGGAGAGGCGTGCTCCGGAGCGCCCGGTGAGGGAGCGGCGGCCAACTCTTTGGCGGCCGCCGGTTTACGGCGATTACGGCCACCACGTCGCCCGCGGCGGCGCCTTGCGACGGGCGCTCCCTCAGGAGCTTGCGACGCCGAACCCTCGGAGAGGGCGGCGGCAGGCTCGGAAGCGGACTCTCCATTATGGAAACGAAGTTCGGGAGCCTGCGCAGGCTCTGGCTCGAAGGACGGTGGAGTCAAGGCGAAATCGCCCGTTGGCTGCGGGGCACTCTCCTGAGACGTGATTTCGGCGGCGCCGCCAAGTCGCACAAGTGCTTCCTGAGCTTTGGTCTTCCAATCGGCGCGGCGAAAACGCTCGGCGGCGGTCGAGTACCATTTCACCGCGTCCGGATTCGAGCCGGCCGTTTCGAAGTAGCGGGCGAGTTCGAACGCAACCATGGCGTCGCGGGTTTTCTCGAAAAGGTTGGAGAGTTGCCCCGCGGGATCCTTGCTTGTACGCGCGCGGCGAATGCGCGCGGTGATCTGTTTCCAGTCAGCCATGCTCTTGCAGGCATTGTAACAGCGGCGGCGCACGGCTGCCAGCAATCCCGACGCGAATACGCGGGCCCGCCTTCGCCGGGATTCGTTAGCAAGTTTATCTTTCCCAACGTGTATAGTATACTTACAGTAATCTTGCTGGAGAAAGCGATGACGCTTTGGCGCGAAAGTGTAGCTGGAGTCCTCTCGCTACTATTGTTCCTGACGCCCGTCCCGAGCGCGGCAAATTCGCCCATTGGGGCCATACTCTCAGCGGCACGCGCCCACGTGGGAACTGCGCCGGCATCAGCCGGAGCGACGGTGTTTGGCGGCGACATACTCAGCACGGAACAGAACGGAAATCTTCAGATTCGGGCGGGCGCGGCACGTTTTCTGCTTGCGCGGTCGAGCAGCGCGATGCTCGGTGACGCGGATGGCGCACCTTTTGCGAAGCTATCCTCCGGCACGGCTGTCTTCTCGACTGGAATAGCCAAGGCGTTTATCCTGCTTGCATCAAGGGCGGTGATCCGGCCGAGAGATGATGTGCCGACGGTCGGGCAGGTTTCCATTGAAACTCCCAAGCAGTTCATCGTGCGAAGCAGGCGCGGGACGCTGACCGTTACGGTTGATGGCGAGACCCGGATCATCCCTGAGGGTGAGGCATACCGTGTAACTCTCGATTCAGACGCGGCGCCCGAACCTCAAGAACCACGAGGGGTGGGAACGAAAGATTTTGGCGGGTCGAAGAAGAAAACAGCGAAGAACAACCTTTATCGCATCGTAGCGATAGCGCCCATAGTTGGGAGCATTCCTGTACTTTATGAAGCATTCGAAAGCCCGGACAGGCCCTAGAACCTAGGAAAGCAGTCGGCCGCCGGCGAAGTCGTCCTTCGAATTGAGCTGCCCGATTATAGAACGGCAATTACGTCAATCTCGAGCAGCGCATCTTTCGGCAGCCGGGAAACCTCGACGGTCGAGCGCGCAGGGGGTGCCAAGGTGAAGTAGCGGGCGTACACTTCATTCATGGCGGCAAAATCGTTGAGATCTTTCAAGTAAACGGTAGTCTTGACGACGTGGTGAAGGTTGGATCCCGCCGCTTCCAAAATTCCTTTCATGTTTTCCATGACGCGCTCGGTCTGCTGCCTTATATCGGAGCCGACCATCTCGCCGGTCTTTGGGTCGAGCGCCACCTGCCCTGCTAAATAAAGAAACCCGTTCGCTTTGATGGCTTGCGAATAGGGTCCAATGGGCTTAGGACCGCGATCGGTGTGAACAACGTCTTTCATGGGACATCCTCCTTGGGCTCCTTGGGAGCAAAACTGGCCGCCGTGGATGCGCCTTCATGGTGAGCGCGAAATTCGCCGGGCACGCCGGGGTGCTTCACCCACAAACGGACAAATTCAGCGACGTTCTGATGAGTCTCTTGTTCGAGAGCGGAGATGAGATCGCTGAGGTTAAAGCCGCGGCCGCGCCTAGCCTCCAACATATGACGGAGCGCTTTGCCGAAGTTCTCCTGGCCATAACGTTCCTGGAGGGCATAAAAAAACAAGAGGCACTTAGCGCGAAGGACGGCGGGTTCTTCAGTCTTGTGAGGTTCAGGGGTATTAGGGATAGCGCTTAGAACATGACGAATCGTTTCTTCGCGAATGGCCGGGCCTTCGACGGCCTCGCGGCCCACGGAGGCAGCATAGGCAGGCAAAGCGTAGAGCGGCGGGCCCTGTTCGTAATAGCCAGGATTCTGGCCGTAGCCGAGCCAGCTAGCGGCCAGCGATGGCGCAACGGTTCCCGCAAGCTTCGGGGCGCCCCCGCTCATGTCAACGACAACAGTATCCATCGAGATCATTTCCGCCGATGCCGGCTCTTCCGCCACTCCAACAAGCTGGGCATAAGTTGAATCGCGCCGGGAAAAGCACCCTTCAACCACGGGGCACTCCACAATCCACAGCGGCTGGGAACTCTCAGCGCGGGCGCCGAAGTTGGAGTCAAAGGCGAGGGTAGCGCGAAGGAGAGCTTCGCTCGTCGGGCCGAGATTGACAGCGTCCTCTTTCGCGCGCGTCCAGAGAAAGACTTTCTGGTTAGTGGAGTCGAGGGACATCGACAGATAGTGTCCCGCCATAACGAATGGATAAGGATCCTGTGGCTGCTGCGTGGCGCGAATCACAAGCTCTCCACCGGCGCGCGATGTCTTCATGACTTTGCCACTCGAGTGCACGATAAAATTGTCCGGGACGCGCACGAGCAGATCCCATCTGGACGGCGGAACACCGCCGGTAGGAAAGAGCCCGCTCGAAGGAAGAAGTTCCGGGCTCCAGCCCTGCGCGGGCAAGAAAAACGCATCGGATGTAAAGCTTAAATTATTTTCGCCGGGAGAAGACGGCTCGATTTCCGCCGTCAGGTGCAGCGTATGGCGCGCGGAAACGGGCCACGGTTGGGGGAAGTTCAGAAGCGTTTCGCGAGGATTTGACGGTTCGTTTTCGAATGCCAGCGCGGTGCCATCCCACTCAGCGCGCGCTGAACCAACATGAAAGCGCCGGCGTCCGGGGAGGCGAAGTTCCAGAGAAGAGAGCGGCTGATTGCCCGTGTTGCGAAGCTGGTATTCCGCTTCCAGCAGAATCCTCGGTTGGGGATCAGGCACGAAATGAACCCGGACTTCCTGTTTTTCAATGGTGTATCCAGGGCCAAGAGCCGCGACGCAACCCGCCGAACCGAGTCCCGCAACGACAAGAAGCGGGAAAAGAAGAAAGCGTGGATGCGTGGGTGCCTGCAAAACGTTTCGATTGTAGCGAGGGGGCGGAATAGAAGCAAAAGGCAGCAGTCGCACAGCGGGGCACAAATTGGACCAGCCCGATGGGGCTGCGGGACGTCAACGCGACCGGCGGCCGTGAACGCGAACGAAGCCTGTCTGATTCCGTGCGTTCTCGCGGGCTCTGATTTCTTTTTCGGCTTGCGCGTCGGTCATGCCCGTATTGATGCGCTCGAGAATCTGCTTTTCCGTCAGCCCGGTGTTCTTGAGCCGCCCAATTTGCGCGCTATTGAGCGTCCGCAACCCCTGCATGCGCCGGTGAAGAACAGCTTGCACGGTGGCGTCGGAGAGTCCCACGAGCTTCAAGGTGACCGCGTCGGTGCTGAGGTTATCGAGCTGGTCGGCGCGCGCAATAGTGAGAATTTCAACCTCGTTGAAACCGGCCTGGGCGAGGCTGGCGGCGGGATCCCCACTGGTGAACGGGTGCTGATGCGCGTGAGCGGCGCCAAGAAGAGCGACGCAGGTTTCATCGCTGATGCCGGTCTGCTTGAGCTTTACGAGCTGCGCCACTTCCTGATCGGAAGTGTTCATCCCCTTGAGCTCCTCGATGTTGCTGAAATACATCCCGGCCTGATCGAGCGGGCGATAGTCCGTCAGGATGTGTTTCTTGCACCCGCCCGCAAGAAGGGCGCACACCCCGAGAAGCAGCAGATGCGAATGGCGGCACATAATTTCATTGTAGCGGGTGCAATCGGACTCTCCAGGAGGTGTGCTTTGGGCGATACCCGCCGCAAGGACAGGTAGAAGGGATGGGACGATTTCAGGGGCTGAAGCCCGACAATTTCGACGCGCTACGTGGGGGCTGAAGCCCCCACCTCCTAGAGAAATCTTGTCGTATTTGCGGGATGACATATTAGGTCTGGTAAACGCGGTCGACGCCGTAGATGCCGGATATTTTGCGGATGTTTGCGAGGATGGACTCAAGCTGGCGGCGGTCGGCAATCTCCAGGCTGGCGTCAATCCGCGCGTTCGAACGATCGGGGCGGCTTTCGAGGACGCGGATATTCGAGCCGGCACCGCTGATCACGGCGGTAATTTCAGCAAGAATTCCCGGCCGGTCCTTGGCGCGGATCAAGAGCTGCACGGGGAACGTGGCGGCCGTGCCGCCGCCCCACTCGACAGCGATGCGCCGCTCGGTCTGGTAGAGAAGATTTTGCACGTTAGGGCAAGCTCGGGTATGCACGGCCACGCCGCGGCCCCGCGTGATATAGCCAATGATGTCGTCGCCGGGAATGGGATTGCAGCATTTGGCGCGGTAGACCAAGAGATCGTCGTGGCCTTTGACCACGAGCGGAGCTTCGCCAAAACCGAGCATGCGCTTGACGGTCTTGACCAGCGTCGGCTTGGAATCGTCCGTTTCCGGCTGAGCCGGCTTGGGCGCTTCCCCCAACACCCTGGTCAATATCTGCCGGGCGGAATATTTTCCGAAGCCCACCGCCGCGTAGAGATCTTCGATTTTCGAGAGTCCAAGATCGGAAGCCTGCTTCAACAGGTCCGCTTCGGGAATTTTCTTTAAGCTCCGCCCAAACTGCCGGGCTTCTTTTTCGAGAAGGCGGTGGCCCATGTCCGTGGCTTCTTCGCGCTCCTGCGTATTGATCCAATGGCGAATCTTGCTGCGCGCATGCGAGGACTTCGTAAAGCTCAGCCAATCACGGCTCGGCCCATGGCCTTTCTGGGTGAGAATCTCGATCACGTCGCCGCTCATGATCTCGTGCCGCAAGGAGACCATTTGACCATTCACCTTCGCGCCGACACATTGGTGCCCTACTTCGGTGTGAACGGCATAAGCGAAATCCACGGGCGTGGCGCCGCGGGGCAGCTCCAGGACGCGCCCCTTGGGCGTGAACGCATAGACTTCACCCTGCACCAGATCGATTCGCAACGTGGAAAGGAATTCCCCGGGTTCCTGCAGCTCCTGCGACCACTCAATCAATTGCCGCATCCAGGCGATGCGCTTCTCGTCGTCTTCGGAAGAGGGCTTGCCATCCTTGTACTTCCAGTGAGCGGCCACGCCTTCTTCCGCGACGCGGTGCATCTCCTGCGTGCGTATCTGCACCTCGAAGGGCTGGCCGGCGTGAATCACAGTGGTGTGGAGCGACTGGTAAAGATTGGGGCGGGGCATGGCGATGTGATCCTTGAAACGTCCCGGCACCGGCCGCCAGATGTGGTGCATGACGCCAAGCGCGGCGTAGCAATTGCGTTCGTTGTCCGTGATGACGCGCACAGCAAGCAGGTCATAGACTTGCTCGAGACTCCGCTCCTGACGCAGGATCTTGCGATGCAGCGAGCACAGACCCTTCACGCGGGCTTCCAACTCGGCGGGAATTCCATTCTCCACCAGTTTCGTCCGAATGGTGCCCTGAACCTCTTCGAGAAATTTCTTGTGAATGGGAGTTTTTTCGATGACTTCCTTTTGCAGGGCGAGGAAAGCTTCGGGCTCGAGATAACGGAAGGCAAGATCTTCCAGCTCTCCACGAATGACGCTCATGCCCAGCCGGTGCGCGATGGGAGCGTAAATGTCCAGGGTCTCGCGCGAGATGCGCTGCTGTTTTTCCGGCTCGAGATACTCGAGCGTGCGCATGTTGTGGAGGCGATCGGCGAGCTTCACGAGAACTACGCGGACATCGTTAACCATGGCCAGGAGCATCTTCCTGACGTTCTCGGCCTGGCGAGCCTCGGGAGCGAGCATGTTCAAGCGGCCGATTTTCGTGACACCTTCCACCAAGCGCGCGACCTCCGCGCCGAAGCGTTCTTCGATGCGCGCTATGGGAAATTCCGTGTCTTCGATGACGTCGTGGAGCAAGGCGGCCGTAAGCGTGATTGCGTCCATGCGCATGTCCGCGAGGATGTGGGCTACTTCGAGGAGGTGGGTGAGATAGGGATCGCCGGAGTTGCGAACCTGATCCCGATGGCGCTCCGTCGCGATCTCATAGGCGCGCCGGACGGGCCAGGGATCTTCGGACGGCCTGTTTTCCAGGAGTTTGACAAGGAGTTCCTCGAAACGCGCGTCCAGCATCCGCTGGGTGCGGTCGCGGTTGAAACTGAGCGGGATATTGCCGGAGGACGGCATATCCAAGTGTACGCCAGATGGTGCATTTGCGGCGAGAGGCGAAGTCTGGGATAGCCACAGAGGCACGGAGACACAGAGGACAGAATGGACAGGATATGGGAGGAGGGGTAGGGGTGTACCCCCTGCTGTTAGTGAGGAAATTGTCGCGTAATGGCATGAAGAGAAAAGAGATAGAGAGCTTTTTTCGTTGAAAAACAACGGGCGCTCAACGGAACGACAACGAAGGAAAGTGGCGAGCGACGAGTGGCGAGAAACATGGGACGGAGCAGGAGAGGATTTCACCACAGAGATCACCCCGAATCAAATCGGGGCAAGCGCCGCACGCAGAGCGCAAAGCACACAGAGGCAGAGGGAGGATGGGGGTACCTACCCCCGGTGTTTTTGACAAAGAGTGCGGAACGAATTGATTGCAAAAGAGTTGTGAAATACGCTTGTGCAAAAGAGTGCGGAACAATATGAATGCAAAGGGGTTGTCAGATTTACTTGCGCAAAAGAGTGAGTCAAAAGCGCACAAGCGATTGATAAGAAAGAAGTTCGCATTTGCGCGTCCCTCGTATGAGGGAACAAACGGGGGAAGATCGGAGCGCGAGTCGAGAGTGAATCGAGGTAACACGCGGAATGTTAGCATGAACGTGACGATAACGGAAGCGATACCCACGGAACGGTCGAATTTTGCGGTTGGATAGCGACTCTGGAGGGTGGAACGGGAAGGGCTCGCGGAGCGAAGAGGGCCCAACCCTTTGCGAGGACGACAGGCGCAAAGGGCTGGCCACCCAAGATGTTTTCAAGACTTAAGGCGCGGGCACCCGCCGTTCCACGTTCCTTAGCATCTCCCGCTCTTCGGGCGAGAAATGACTGTACCGCCCATGCTCGATTTCCCGCTCGCGCGCAAACGGCGGCATTTCGTGCAACGCGCGCATGGCGTTCAACACTTCGCGCCGCGGTGCGGCCGTAGCGGGCTCCGCCGCGGGCGAACGAAACGCCGCTGCGCTGGCCATGATCACGCCATTCGCGCTCGGCGGAGGGTTGGGATCCGGCGACGGCGCCCGGGAATCCATCGGTGTGGCGTCCGGCGGCGAGTCGTTCCGGTCGTTGGGCCGGTCGTTGGGCCGCTCGTTTCGGTCATTGGGCCGGTCGGTGGGGGGTCTGGGCGCTGCGCTCGGCGGCGGAGCATTCCTGTTCCGGTTGTCCCGGTATGGATAGTCTGGATACGAGTCGCCAGGCGGAGGATCGGCGGGCGGAGGGACGTC
>Ga0207133_1097_pt1 | contig 14376 bp, 12 predicted proteins | sample Alteio_BWMinHeat_11_FD_153537 | JGI IMG/M metagenome (GOLD analysis project Ga0207133, IMG submission 153537) | Enriched cells from forest soil in Barre Woods Harvard Forest LTER site, Petersham, Massachusetts, United States -... | ecosystem: Environmental > Terrestrial > Soil > Temperate forest >... | reverse complement strand
TACTCCTAAACCGTAGACGCGGTCGCTGAAGCCCAAATCTGCACTCATCCTGAGGTTAGCAAGGGAAACGTTGACGCGGTCGATGTAGTTCACGACGTAGATGAGAAAGACAAAAGGAAGCAGACGATAAGCGATTCGCCGTCTCGCGCGCTGGCCGACGTCACTCAACTCGGCCGTCGTCAGAGCTGCACTTCCAAGTGAGTCCATGTGCATCCCTCGGGCGTCTGCAGCGGAGTTTTGATAGTCAGCTCAACTTCTTCGAAACATAGACGAAACGAGAAAGGCGGCCTTCTCTGGCCACATGAGCGGCAACAGCGAGGAACTCCTGCTGGTCCTCATATGCCTGCTGGCCTTCGATTTCACGAAGGACAACGCTTCTAGTTGCGCGGGCGGTGCGTCTCGCCTCGGCAACTTTAGCCATGTTCGCTGTTACGTCTTCACACACCAGCAATCGCAATCCGCACTGCGCAATAACGGATTTGTCATAGCCATGCGGAACGAAGAGATAAAAACCAGCCGAACTCCTTACCGCGACCTCCGCATTCGTCAGCGGCCCGGTCAGGGTGATGGGATCGGTGAACAGCAATCGTCCGCCCAGCTTCAGCAACCGGGCCCACTCCGCCATGACGCGTACACGGTCGGAGAAGTGGTTGATTGCGTCAATACAGGTGATGGCGTCGAAGCTGGCGTCGGAAAATGGCAACGGCCCGGTAGCATCTATAGATCGAAATTCGGCGCGCTCGGCCAAGCCGCGCTGGGCTGCAAGTGAACTCGCCGTTGTAACCGCCTGTTCGTGAACGTCAATGCCGACAACAGAACAGCCGGTGGTAGCGGCGATCCGCAGCGCTGGGCCTCCTGCTCCACAAGCGACATCGAGCAGGGTCTTCCCTGAGGAAAGGTCGAGCCACTCCAAAAATCTGTCCTGCTCGTCTGAGGTAAGCCAACTGTTTTGTCCAATATCTTCGCCAAAAGCGTGACGACGGATCTGTGCGTACAGTTCCGTTTGAAAATTCCCGTAGTTGGCGTTGTAGTGACCGGGGGCAGGCAGCGAGTTGGATTTGGCCATCTGAACCTCCGCTCAAACCTACTTGCAGACTATGTTTTTCGCTATTTTGAAAGCGCAGAGGATTGTATCCTTCCGTGGGCAGCGTGAACAGTCGTACCCATTCATCGATGGTTTAAGCAAGTCTCTTTTTATTTCCGAGGGGCTGTACCTTCGGCAATAAGGTTTTCCTGTCGTCCATCGGCCGATTCGACAATTCTGGGCGGAAGTCGGCAACTCGGAACAAGCGTGACGCTTTAATCTGAATTTTGTTTGGAAATCTAAATCTCGCGTTCCAGAGACGTTCCAGTTGACCGCAATTTTGCCGTGTTCTGCGTTTTTGGCGTCTCGAAAAATCAATAAGTTAAGTTACGTGTTTTCAATAAGGCCTTGCATTCCGACTCCTCCGCCTCCACCATAGAATCGACTCTGAGCATCGCTCAAGTTGTGGGACCTTCCGAGTTAACTAAACTCGATGTTTACGCCATTTGTCGATCTTGCCGACCCTCCTATTCGCGGATTCTTGCACGTGCCTTCACAGCCGAGTCACAGCACAATTGTGCTTACGCATGGCGCGGGAGCAAATAGCGAGTCGAAACTGCTCATCGTGATGTCCGACGCTTTTGCCGCATCTGGTTTCACCGTGCTGCGTTTCGATTTGCCCTTCCGCAGCGAGCGTCCGCATGGGCCGCCTTCACCGGGCAGCGCCGCTAGGGACCGCGACGGTTTGCGCCGGGCGGTCGCGCTAATGAAAGAGAGAGAAGACAGACCTATGTTTCTAGGCGGTCATTCCTACGGCGGACGGCAAGCTACCATTCTTGTTTCGGAACAGTCGCAGCTGGTCGAAGGCTTGCTGCTGCTCTCTTATCCCCTGCATCCTCCGCGAAAACCCGAGCAGCTCCGCACTGGCCATTTCCCGAAGCTAAGCACGCCCGCATTCTTCGTCCACGGCACGCGCGATCCTTTCGGCACGATTCAGGAAATGACTTCCGCGCTGAAGTTGCTCCCGGCCTCGCACGTCCTCCTTGAAGTCGACGGCGCGGGCCATGACCTGCTCATCAAGAAAACCGTTGGGGACTTACCCGCGCGCGTGGTGAGTGGCTTTCAGAGTTTCGTTAAGAAACAAGCCGAGTGAGTTTTCCTAGGAAGGGCTGCCTACCGATGCCGTTGCGCGCCCGTAGCGGCGCCAGGCTGCTTGATAAGCTCAAGCACCAAATCTTGCCGCCGCGCGAGCTTTCGCTTTGGCCGCTACTTCCTCGCGATTCTTGGGCGGCGCAGTGGTTTCGAGCGAATGAATCAGACGAGCCGACACTCCCGCTATTTCGTCCACAGCCGCCAGAAATGCGGCTTCGTTGGCCTGGGACGGCTTGTTAAAACCGGTAATCTTTCTCACGAACTGCAGCGACGCAGCTCGTACCTCATCAGCCGTGACCGGCGGAACAAAATTGAAAAGGGGTTTGATGTTTCTGCACATTTCTCGTGACACCTTTCATCTGTTTAGCAGAGGATTGTTGGTTCTGCGGCTGATCGCAGGCAAGCTCCGTTCGTTCTTACGATCTGCCGGCCGATTTCCCCTTCTTCGAAGATGCGAGGCGCTGGCGTGCGTAGCCACACCACGGGCTGGCAGGGTCCAGTTTCACATACGTTTCCCAGTGGCGGCACGCTTCGTTGTGTGCACCCAGTTTTTCGCAGACAAAGGCCAGGTTGTAATGGGCGTCCGGATAGCTGGGATCGAGACGGACAGCGTAACGCAGATGCAGCCGCGCCGCTTCCAGTCTTCCCACCTCTTCCAAAACGCTCCCTAGATTGAAGTGCGCCAATGCATTTTCCGGATCCGCTTGCAGAGCGCGCTCAAAATATTCCCCCGCTTTCTTGAGGTTTCCTTCTTCGTAGAAAAGCGTTCCACAGTTCAACAAGGCGTCGATCTTTTGAGGGTCAATACACAATGCATGATCATACGCATCGATCGCTTCGGCCCGTGTCTCGCCGTCCGCTTCATACTCGAGAGCGGAGGCAAGCCACTCGTCAGCACTCGGCCCCGGCTTGGCGATGACGCGCACTCGCTCACGAAGCTCGCTGGTCTCAAAGTTCAAAGCAAACTGCCCCGACAGCGGCTCCATGCGGGCGCCACCATGCTCCACAAGGATATCTTTACCATCGGAAATAACTCGAAGCTCCGCCAACGGCGCCTGTGTGTGAGAGAGCTTCTCGCGAAGCGCCGCCAAGGCATGTCGCAGCCGGCTAGCAGGCACACCTTCCTCAACCAATTGCTTCACCGTGCGTAGGCCAATCAGATCGCGGAAGTCGTAATACCGGCTACCTTCTTCTTTTCGAGGAGAAACAAGACGCAAGCGGTCCCAGTAATCCAGCTGCTTCCCGGTCAGACCTACAATCCGCTGGACGTCTTCCGGGCCGAATCTGCCCATTGCAACCATTGGAAATTAGCCGACGGCCTTTTTCCCCGCTTTCTTCTGAGCCACTGGAACTGGCTGCAAAGCGCGAGTCGGCGGCTTTTTGCCCACTGGAGCTTCCGAAGACGCAGCGGGAGCCTGCTTTTCTGCGAGGCTCTTTTTGAGAGCCTCCATCAAGTCGATTACCGGAGCCAGGTGCGGCTGCGCCGCCTGGGTGACTTCCTGGCCCTTTAGCTTGGCGTCGATCATGCCCCGCACGTTTTCCATATACTCATCGCGATACTTCTCTGGATCGAACGGCGCGGCAAGACTCTCAATGAGTTGCTGCGCGAGTTTCTTTTCCTGGTCCTTGAGCTCAACTTTGTCAGTGGGAACAGCCTCGGCCGCGCGAATCTCATTCGAATAGAACATCGTGTGCAGCGTCATACCCTTCTTGCCGGGCCGGATAATCACGATGTGTTCGCGCTGATGCATGGTGAGTTTGGCGATCGCTCCATAGCCGGACTCTTCCATGGCTTTCATCAGCAGTTGATAAGCCTTCACGCCCGCGTCTTCCGGAGCGATGTAATACGAAGAATCAAAGTACAGCGGATCCATCTCATCCAGCTTCACGAATTCGAGAATCTCCATCACGCGCGCCGAAGGAGGCTCGATCTTGTCCAGCTCTTCTTCACTAAACAAAACGTATTGATCCTTTTCGTGCTCGTAGCCTTTCACAATCTCCGACCGCTCGACGTTGCGGTTGCAAACCGGGCAAAACAGCGGCTGCTTAAGCCGCGAATGACAGACTTTGTGGAGCTGGTTGAAACTGATTCTTTCCCCGCGCGCCGCCGCAGACATCCGCACCGGGATAGAAATCAGACCAAAGGTGAGGTGGCCCTTCCAAACGCTCGTGGCCATTTTAAGCACTCCTTGAGCAACGGCTAAAGCCGTGCGTGCAACTCCAAGATTAGCCGCGCTCCGAGCCCGGAGGCAAGACGAATTCTGCGGTTTCTGCGTATCAGTCAGCGATCCAGGAATCGTCGGGAGACTGCCCGGCACGTCTCTGGGATAGAATGCGCCCCATGGCCAAGCTGGACGAATATAGGAAGAAGCGCCGCTTCGACCGAACCCCGGAGCCCTCCGGCGAACCGGAACCGTCGGGCGAAGCTCGGCAGCCAGCCGAGGCAGCGCCACCGAGGAAGACCACGCGTCTCCCCAAGCCGAAGCTGCCTCAGTTGGAAGTCCGTGTCCACGCCGAACACGGAGATACTTTCGTGGTGCAGAAGCACCGCGCAACACGGCTGCACTACGACTTCCGTCTGGCGATCGACGGAACCTTGAAATCCTGGGCCGTCCCCAAGGGGCCTTCGCAGAGCCACGCCGACAAGCGCCTGGCCGTGCAGACCGAGGATCACCCGCTGGACTACGCCAATTTTGAAGGGAAGATTCCCGAAGGAAACTACGGCGCGGGAACCGTCATGGTATGGGACCGCGGCACGTTCGTACTGGAAAACCCGCCGGGACGCAATCTCGACGCAGCGCAACAACTCCAGAAAGGAGAAATCAAGTTCAGACTAAACGGAGAAAAGCTGCACGGAAGTTTTGTGTTGGTGAAACTGAAGAAAAGAGACAAGGGCAATGAATGGCTGATGATCAAGCACAAAGACGCTGCCGAGGATCCAGTTTGGAACGTCGACAAACACGACGGCTCCGTCTTGACCGGCAGGACCATTGACGAAATCAAGGAAGAGCTGCCACCCAAGCGCAGCCCCAGCCCTCTTCGCCCAGACGAGCTGCAAGACGCGTACAAAGCCACGATGCCGTCCCGTTTGGAGCCGATGCTCGCAACGATCGGCGATCACCCCTTCTCCGATCCCAACTGGCTGTTCGAAATCAAATGGGACGGCGTCCGCGCTCTCGCTTGGATTGACGACGGCGTCCTGACGCTGCGCGCACGCAGCGGCGCCGAGATCACCCAGCGCTATCCGGAACTTGCTTCGCTCCCAGCGGTGATCTCGGCGCGTCAAGCAATCCTCGACGGCGAAATCGCAGCAATAGACGCCCACGGCCGCAGCGACTTTGGGCTCCTGCAGGAACGCATGCACGTGCGCGTTCCCGCCGAGAATCTAATCTCGCGGGTCCCGGTCATCTACTTCGCATTCGACCTTCTCTATTGCGACGGATACGATCTTCGCAGATCGCCGCTCGTTGAGCGCAAGCAACTCCTCCAACGCCTGCTCCACATTTCCGATAAATTTCGCTTCTCCGATCATCAACTGGAACGCGGGAAAGAAATCTTCGCGTTGGCCAAAGACAACGGCCTCGAAGGCATCGTCGCCAAGCGGCTCGACAGCCCCTATGTCTCCGAGCGCAGCCCGAGTTGGGTCAAACTCAAAGTTACGCAAACTCTGGACGCCGTGGTCGGCGGCTGGACGGCCGCTCGCACCACGGCCATCCCTCTCGGTTCACTCCTTCTGGGCCTCTATCAAGGTAAAAAACTTCGCTTCATCGGTCACGTCGGCTCGGGTTTCGACGGCAAGAAGTTGGACGAGCTAAGCAGCAAGCTGAAGGCGTTGGCCTCTTCCTCGTGCCCGTTCGATGTCTTGCCCGAAACAAACGAGAAACCCTCCTGGGTTTCCCCCACGCTCATCGCGCGCGTTAAATTCAGCGGCTGGACGCAAGAACACGCTCTTCGCCATCCCGTTTTCATCGCCCTTCGCGAAGATATTCGTCCCACCGATTGCCAATGGGAGAGCGAGGCCGCCGCCTCCAATCGTGATCCCGTTCGCACTGGCGTCCCTCCCGCCGTAGTCCGCGCCCCCGCTGTCGTAGGCCGGGTGATCAGCAAGAAGGCGCAAGTCGAGGCGGAGCTGTTTGAAGGCCGCGCGGAAACAATCACCATCGAACTCGAAGGCAAACGCCTCCGGCTAAGCAACTTGAACAAAGTCTATTTCCCGGAGTCGGGCTACACGAAACGCAACCTGCTCGCCTACTACTACCAAGTGGCCGACTACATCCTGCCTTTTCTCCGTGGGCGTGCTCTGGTCTTGCGCCGCTATCCCGATGGAATCAAGGGCCAGGCCTTTTTCCAGAAAGATGTCCGCGAAGGCTTGCCGGAGTGGTTCAAGACCGTGCCTATCGACTCCGAAGGCCGCGGCAAAGAAATTCACTACGCCACTGCCGACGATCGCGCCGCGCTTCTCTTCCTAACCGGCCTTGGCTGCATCGACCACAACCCGTGGTCCAACCCCGCGAACGACTTTGATCATCCCGATTATTTCTTCTTCGATCTCGATCCATCCGACGGTACGGAATTTTCCGTGGTGGTTACGATTGCGCAAGCGCTTCACAAAGCGCTAGAAGATCTCGAGGTCGATCATTTCCTCAAGACATCCGGCGCCACCGGCTTTCACATCTACGTCCCCGTCGAACCGGTCTATACTTACGAGCAGCTACGGACTTTTGCCGAGATCATCGCCCGCAACGTTACTGCGGGGCACGCCAATCTTGTAACCAGCGAGCGCATCGTTGCCAAGCGTCCCGCCGGCCGTGTACTCATTGACGTCCAGCAGAACGCGCACGGCCGTCCACTTGCCGCTGCCTATTCCGTACGCGCCTTTCCCGAAGCCCCGGTTTCCACCCCTGTTCTGCCCCGCGAACTTCGCGCCAGCCTCCGGCCGGAATCCCTGAACATAACGACAATCGCAGCCCGTCTCAAAGAAAAGGGCGATCTGTGGGCCGATTTTTGGAAGAAACGTCAGAGACTAGAGCACGCCGTCGAACTTCTCAGCGAACGTATGACCACGAAAACGAAGAAGGCTCCTTGACTGGCGCACGACTGTCGAACGAGCGGCAGATTGTTCGGCAAACTGCACCCGCCATTGGCCTTTTCCCGACGCGCTCCGTGTGATTAAATCCCAATGGGTCGGAGGCACACCATTCCTGGCGCGGGCAAACTACTGGTTGGGACTTCGGGATACTCCTACAAAGAGTGGAAGGGAAATTTCTATCCTGAAAAGCTTCCAGACAAGGAGATGCTCTCCTTCTACGCGCAGCAATTCTCCACCGTCGAGATCAACCACAGTTTCTATCGCATGCCCACAGAGTCTGCCCTTTCCAACTGGGCAAAAAGCGTCCCTGAAGGTTTTCGGTTCGCGTTGAAAGCCAACCAGCAAATCACGCACATAAAACGGCTGCGCGACTGCGAGAGCTCCCTAAAACGTTTCCTGGAAGTCGCCAGCATCCTCAACGACGGCGACCACCTCGGCCCCATCCTCGTGCAACTCCCGCCCACCTTCAAATTCGATCGCCCCCTGCTCGAAGATTTTCTTGCCCTTCGCCCGCCCGCCTTCCTCTTCGCCTTTGAAGTGCGCCATCCGTCTTGGTACACCGATGAAACCTACGCCGTTCTTCGCCAGCATCAGACCGCCCTCTGCCTCTCGGAAACCGAAAAGCAAACGCCTCCTGACGTAATCACCGCATCTTTTACCTACGCGCGCCTGCGCCTCGAAGACTACACTACGAAACAACTAAAAGCCTGGAGGCAACGCATCGACGCGTGGCTCGACCAGGGCATTGATGTCTACGTCTATCTCAAGCACGAAGACGCTGGCAAAGCACCAGCCTACGCTGGCCAGCTCCTCGGAAAAACGGCCTGATCGCACAACCGGCTTCCGCGTTTTCACCCAAGCCGGCCTATTGCGGCCCTGGAAATTTCCCCCCGGACCACGGCACCCCTTTCAACCTACCTGCATCAAAATAAGCCAGGCCGCTTGGGATTCGCTTTACACCCACCCATACGTCTCATTCGGCTTGGGCTACTCGCGTTCAAGAACACCTGAAAGGACAAATCCGAATGAAACGCTTGCTCTTCCTTAGCTTGGGCCTCTTGCTCCTCGCCAGCCCGTCGCGCGCCCAGTCCTCCGCCGACGCTTCGATCGGGTACTCTTATTTCCGCCTCGGCGGCTCAGGCGGCATCAATCAGAACGGCGTCAGTGGCTCCCTGGCCTACAATCCCATTCCCTATTTGGGTATAGTCGGCGACTTCGGCGGTTATCACGCCTCTCCCGGCGGCGTTTCGCTGAATACCTACACCTTTCTCTTCGGCCCACGCATCAACTTTCGCAACCCAACTAAAATCACTCCTTTTGCACAGTTTCTGGCCGGTGCAGCACATTTGACTGCAGGCGGCGGCTCCTCGACCGATTTCTCCTACAGCGTCGGTGGCGGCGTTGATTTACACGTTTTGCCCCACCTGTCGGTGCGCCCTCAGCTGGACTATGTCGGCATTCGCAATTCCGGTAACACCGCGAATTGCACCCGCGTCTCACTGAGCGCCGTAGTCCACTTCTGACGGCCGGGCCACATCCGTCGTCAGCAGCAGTGGTCCGGACCTTATGGACAGTGCCACTTTGGAACATCCTGCCCCTTGGTCCATCTGACGAAGATCTCTCCCTCTCGGTACCATTTTTTAGGGCTCGGGGTGTCCTTGGGCCGAGGAGGGGCAATGTTGCGTAATCGATTTCTTATTCTTCTGGGGGTCTCTTTTCTTGCGGCCTCAGCCGCTTGGGCTGACGAAGTAGGGTACCTCGAGTGCTCCAGCCATTCAGACGGTACCCAAGTCTTCGGGAAACCCAGGAAGTCTCCCGAAGTCGTCGCCTCTCTACCATGCGGCGAGCGCTTCACGATCCTGGTCTATGGCTTCTACTTCTCCCGCATTCAGACCAAAGATGGCCAGATCGGCTACATCTATTCCAACCTCATCGCCGTAGATCGCGGCGCAACCGCCTCGCAACAAACACCTTCCCTGCAAGTGGCGTCAGAAAAAACAAAAATTCCAAGTACTCGTAGCGCCGACGTAAAGCCTAGCGCGCTCGCGCCAGTACAGCCGCAACCCGCGCTGACTCAACCGGCTCCGGCGTCAGCGCCCGTGCTGTCGTCGTCGCGCGCTGCGTCGTCATCCGTTTCGCCAGCCGCCGATACCTCCGCGTCCCTTTCGCCCGCACCCGCGACGAGCATTCCGGTAGCGCCTGAGGCCGCTGTCCAACCTGATGCGCCCGCTGCGGCGCAACCTGCACCTGTACAGCCGCAACCCGCGTCGACTCAATCAGCGGCTGCCGCAGTCCAAACAATTCCAGCGCCGTTACCCGAACCAGCGTCATCCGCCGTCAATCCAAATCCGCCGGAAACGCCCGCGCCTGACCCGCAGCCCGATTCGACGGTGACGGGTGTGCAGCCTGAGCCTGCTGCGCAGCCGGCACAGCCCGAACCCGCTCCGGTGAAGCCTGCGCCTTCAGCCATTCGGCCCGGGGACGCTCACGAGACCTGGGAAAAACCCCTCCCCAGCGTTCGCCGAGCTCCTTTGGTCGAACTCTACGGCGGATACGCCTTCGCGCGCATGGTTAGCGGCGGGTCCTCCACCAATTTCAACGGCGCCCTCGGCTCCTTTGGCTGGAACGTAAAACCCTGGTTACAAGTCGTCGGTGACTCCAGCTACAGCTTTGTGACCGTTAGCGGCACCAAGAACGTCCTCTATGGAAATCACTATGGCGCGCGTTACTACTACCATGCGCGAAATCGCTGGAGCGTCACTCCCTTCGCGGAAGCTCTAGTCGGCGGCTCGCGTGCCGACGCCACCATCACCGGCACTGGCGGCTACACCACGTCCCAGAATTCCATTTCCTTTAAAGTCGGCGGCGGCCTTGATTTCCACCCGTCCCGCCGTTGGGAAATTCGGCTGCTCGATGTCGACTACTACAGGACTTCGTTCGGCACGAACGCACATCAAAACAACTATTGGGCCTCCACCGGAATCGTCCTCCGCCTCTTCGGCGGCAGCTCCGAGTAACGTGCCGAGGACCGCGACCAACACGCTGTAACATATAACGGCGAAACGGCGGGCAAGAGAAATCGTACCTAGGTCCGCGCGCTTCGGATGATACCAGGCGCGCTTTAGTAAACACTGGTCAAGTGACAACCGAAACCTGCGCCGCTTCTCATTCGTCACATATATACAAACAAGCACGGCATTGCGTGGCATCAAAGAAACTCGCGCAGTGAGCGGTATGGTAGAGCTATGTTCAGAGACAGGCGCAGTCGCGTTCTTCTCCCTCGCATCAACCGTCCGGCATTCGCGCCGAAGATGCGATTTCTTCGCGACCGCCTCGACGCATTCCAGGCGAGGCCTGCATGGCTCCGATACTAGTCTGCCTCGTTGTAGTCCTGTGCCTCCTGATTTCGATCGTTAAATACACGCTCGCGCTCATTCTTAAATGGTCAGTTCCAAAAGCAGTGGTCAAAAAAGACTACACCTACCAGCCTACGGTGAGCGTCCTCATGCCTTGCTTCAACGAAGGCAAAACCGTCTACGAAACCATTGAAAGCATCAGCCAGAGCAATTATCCCAACGAAAAGTTTGAAGTGGTCGCCCAGGACGACTGTTCGGTCGACGACAGCTACGAATGGATGCTCAAGGCCCAGCACGACTTCACTAACATTCGCGTTCGCGTGGGACGCAACAGCATCAACAGCGGAAAAGCCCGCTCCGTCTGCAACGCTCTCCAACTCTCCACCGCCGATCTGGTCATCTCCATCGACTCCGACTGCATCTTTCATCCCGACGCCATCCGTGAGCTGGCCGCTTGCTTCTCCGAGCCCAAAATCGGCTCCGTCGGTGGCAGAGTCGGCGTCAGAAATCCCAACGAGAGCACCATCACGGCCATACAGACCTTCATCTATTACGCCGCTTTCCAGGTCTATAAAGTCCCCGAAAACTGGACGCGCAGCGTCGGCTGCATTAGCGGCTGCCTTTTCGCCATCCGGCGCGAGCTTCTCCTAGAAATCGAGCCGAAAATTCGCAGCCGCCACTGGTTCGGTATTCCTGTCAACCAAGGCGAAGACCGCTTCCTCACCCATCAAACGCTCCTGCGCGGCTACGGCACGTACATCAACAATGACGCTCTTTGCTGGACTACGGTACCTGCCACTCTCTCGAATCTCTTCAAACAGCAACTTCGCTGGCGCCGCAGCATAGTCCGCGATCTTTTCTACACTCTGCGCACGCTCCCCCAGCACGTCTGGACGCTTCACCCAAACACTGTCCTCACGCTGGTGCTCACCCCTCTCGGCGCGCTCCTCGGGTTGGTAGTCGCCCTCACCATGCTCTCCGGCAATCCCATGGAGTGGGCTGGCCCGGCGCCCCTCATGTTGTACCTGGGCCTCGCCGCCATTCTTGGCTGGGTCATCAGAAAATACAGCGCGCGCGAAGCCGTCAACAACCCGCTCGCCTTCGGCGCCTATTTGGCCTGGTCTCTCGTCAGCAGTCTATTCATCACCACCCTGGCGATCTGCACTCTCGACTCCAGGGATTGGGGTACGCGTACCAAGGAACAGGAGTCCGCCGATGGCAACGCCACTCGCTAAGAACGTTGCAGCCAGTCCCAAATCTCTCGTGCTCCAGCCGCTCATTTACAAATCGGTCGTCACCATCTATCGCATCTTCGCCATTGTGACGCTCTACATCGTCCTCGGCGGCGTCCTCGCCTATGCCTTCGTCATGGGCTTCTACGCCCTCAACACTTCTTGGGCCGCGCCCGTCATTCTTTCCCCGGTCGACGACAAAAGCCTCGATTTCACCGAAAAGCTGGTAACCAGCAGGCAGACTCTCGAGGAGCTGAACGTCGACAAAAAGCGCCTCGAGGAAGGTGTCGCTGAAATGGACAAACATAAATCGGCCCTGCTCGCCCTCCAGCCGGAACTGCAAGCCGCCATCGTCCGCGAAAGAAAACATAACCAGGCGACCGGCCCGCAACTGCTCGAACTCGACAAGCAAAAGCAATCCGACATCAAAAAAACTCAGTCCGTCATTGCCCAGGTCAAAGAAGTCGAAGCCACTATCGACAAGGACCTCGCCGCCGGGTTGATCACCAAAGGCGACGCCGCCACGCAACGCGCTGCTCTCAATCAAGCCCAAAGCTCCTACACCGACAGCAGAATTGGCGAAGTCCTCCTCACCGACAGCATCCTCGAAAAAACCACCACCGACACCAAATCCCTCGACACCCTCGACAAACAGGCCGAACTCACCTCGGAAATCGCGCAACTCGACATCGCCATGGGCGTCGCGCAAAAACAGCTCCACGAAGAATCGCAACAAATCGATCGCCTCAGACAAGCTATCGCCACCGCCAAGCAAGCCCCGTACTTCTTGACCACCTCGAGCGAGAACACGACCGTCAACTTTGCTTTCGTTCCCTACGACAACCGCAACAGCGTCTCCGCTGGCACCGCCGTCTACGACTGCTACCTCAACATGATCGCTTGCAAGAAAGTTGGTACCGTAAAACAAATCTTTGCCGGCGAAGAGCACGCCATCCACCCCATCTTCCGCACCGACATGCGCGGCTTCCTCATCCAGTTGCAACTCGACCATCCCGAATCCGCCAAATCCAAAACCGTTTTCCTCAATCGCAAGCCGCTTTTTTTCTAACAAGCTTTTCCCCAAACACTCTAAGGAGACGCGACATGCCCACGTTCCCTCCCAAGCCCCAACAATTCCTCGCTCCACTCTTCGCGGCTGTCGCCCTGTCCATCCTGCTCATTCCCGTCGCCCGCGCCGGCGACGAAGATCAGCAAGCCTACTGCAAATACATAACCCAGCAGGCCACGGCCCAGCGCGATCTTCTACGCACTCCCGACGCCGTCGCCGGCTTCACTCAACCCAATACCGGCCTCCCCACGCAGGTCGTCTGGGGGGTTACCGGCAGCCTATCCAAGGCCCGCAAGGCGGCACTCACCATGGACGTCGCGCGCCAAGACTGCGCACTCTACAGCGCCTCCGCCTCCGCACAGCAAGCCATTCAATACGCCATCCCCAGCCTAGAAAAACAGTCCCTCGAACACCGCCTGACTCTCATCCAGCAAGCGTCGCAAAATCTCGACCAGCTCCTCGCGGCAACCTCAAAAATGGTCAATGCGCAAAACATGACCCGCCCCATGGTCTTCGCCCTGCAAACCACCAAAATCAAGCTCGAAGTCGATCGCGCCGACACCCAATCCAAAATCGTCGGCATCTACGCACCGCAACTCAGCGACCAGCCTCTGAAAGATCTAGTCGCCGAAAAGCAAGCTCGCGAAGAAAACCAGCGCAGCTCCATCTACAAGCTAAATCGCCAGAATGATTGGGATGTCGCCCTCTCCGTCGGCGCCCACCAGCAGGTCAATCCGCTCATCGGCAGCCCCGGAGCCTACGGCGAAGTCACGGTTAGCTACAACCTCGCGAGCCGCGCGATCAACAAGCACTACGACCAGGCCGCGGCAGCCTACGACGATTGGAAAAGAGTGCAGGAAGGCGACGTTATCCGTAACGCCGAAGTCCTCAAGCAACAACTAGTCGATGCCATCACCGTTCAAGACCACCGTCTCCAAGCCCTCCAAAACCAACAAAAACAAATCGCGAGCAACCTACAACTGCTCGGTTACGCTGAAACCAGCGCCGCCTTGGACTTCAGCAACCAGCTCACCACCGCCAAGCTGCTTCTCGAAATCGAAATCGGGGACGCCACATTTCGCCTTGAACAATTCAAGGAATTCTTGTCCAAGAATTTCTGAACGCCGCCACCGCACCTTACGGCTCTCCGTACCTCCGCGTCATCCTTTACTTCGGATCACGATCATTGCATAGGACAAAAAAGCAAAGAAAGAAGAACCCCCCCCGCGCTTCTTCGTGCCTATCTCTCCCGCGTCGAGAACGGCGACGCCGTCCCACCATCGAAACTCTCGAAAAATTGGCCAAGGCTCTCGAAATCCCCATCGATCCGCTCTTCTACGAAGGAGGAACCTCCGAAGTCCCCATCCTTCGCGCCTCGAAGACCCCCGACGAAACTCTGTCGGTAGCTCCGGCGAAGACGCCATGTTCTTCAAGCAACTCGCCTCCTCCTCCGC
>Ga0207133_1094_pt1 | contig 14644 bp, 10 predicted proteins | sample Alteio_BWMinHeat_11_FD_153537 | JGI IMG/M metagenome (GOLD analysis project Ga0207133, IMG submission 153537) | Enriched cells from forest soil in Barre Woods Harvard Forest LTER site, Petersham, Massachusetts, United States -... | ecosystem: Environmental > Terrestrial > Soil > Temperate forest >... | reverse complement strand
TCTTCGTGCGGGTTCTTCCCGCGATCTCCATCGCGGAAATGCGCGAACTGGTGGCGGAAACGTCCGAGGAAAACAAATAATGGAGCATCGCTCACACCTTTACGGCGTGATGGGTGAGTTCACCACGCCCGAGGAATTCATCGAGGCGGCCCGAAAAGTCCGCGACGATGGACATGATAAAAAGAACGGCCACGTTGTGGCGCATCTTGTAGAACCACAGCAACTGGGGCGTTAGGATGTTGCAAAGAATCAGTGCGTAATAAAAGGGCGCATACGGCCCGTGAAGGCGTTGCTGCACCAGGAAAACGTCAAATTTATTTCCGCTGTAGAGAGACATGAAAAATTCGAAGAAGTAGCCGTAGGCCACGATAAGCCCGGTCGCGAGCATGACCTTGGCCATGTTGTCCAGGTGGCGCATAGTGATGAAGTCTTCAAGGTTGTACGCCTTGCGCAGCGGAATCGCGATGGTTAGGACCATGGCAAAGCCCGAGTAGATGGCGCCGGCCACGAAATACGGCGGGAAAATCGTGGTGTGCCAGCCGGGAACGATGGCGATCGCAAAGTCGAAGCTCACAACCGTGTGCACGGAGAGAACCAGCGGCGTGGCCAGTCCTGCAAGAAGCAAGTAGGCCGACTGGTAGCGGTGCCAGTGGCGCGCCGAACCTCGCCAACCCATGGCCAGCATGCCGTAAACAATCTGTGCGGGCTTTTTGATCGATCGATCGCGCAACGTCGCCAGGTCGGGAATCAAGCCCACGAACCAGAAGAGCAGCGAAACCGTGCCGTAAGTAGAGACCGCAAAGACGTCCCAGATGAGCGGGCTCCGGAACTGCGGCCAGATTCCCATCGTGCTGGGGTAAGGAAACATCCAGTACGCCAGCCACGGACGGCCGGTATGGATCAACGGAAAAATTCCCGCGCAGGCCACGGCAAAAAGCGTCATCGCTTCGGCGAAACGGTTGATGGACGTCCGCCACTTTTGATTCAAGAGAAAAAGAATGGCGGAGATCAGCGTGCCCGCATGGCCGATACCGATCCACCAAACGAAATTGACGATGGCAAAGCCCCAGCCGATGGGAATGTTAATTCCCCAGATGCCCACGCCTTTGGTGATGAGCCACGCGATAGCGATGGTCATCATGCCCATCAAGCTGAAGGCAATCGCAAAGCCGACAAACCAGCCGAAGGAAGTCGGGCGCGTCAGCACAATCGCGCTGATTTTGTCGGTGACCGAGCCATAAGTGTGCCCGGGCCCAAGTACCGGAGTCAGCCGGCGGATTTCGGGAGAGTCGAGTGGCGGTTGCCCCGCGCTCATGCCGGCTCCTTCATCGGCGATCCGGAAGCGGTAGCGAGTTCAGGATTCGGATTGCGCACGGCGCCCAGATAGGTCGTGCGCGGGCGCGAATTGAGTTCGCTCAGGATCGAATAGTTGCGCTTCTGCGCGCGGAGCCTCGAGACGCGGCTGTTTGGATCGTTGGCATCGCCGAAAACGATGGCCTCGGCAGGGCAAGCCGCTTCGCAAGCAGTGACGATTTCGCCGTCGCGCACCGCGCGATTCTGTTTTTCCGCCTCGATGCGCCCGGTATTGATGCGCTGAATGCAATACGTGCACTTTTCCATGACGCCGCGGCTGCGCACGGTGACCTCGGGATTGCGCAGCAGCTTGAGCGTGGGCGTCTCCCAATCCTGGAAGCGCAGGAAATTGAACCGGCGCACCTTGTAGGGACAATTGTTCGAGCAGTAGCGCGTCCCGATGCAACGGTTGTAGACCATGTCGTTCAGGCCTTCGGCGCTGTGAACCGTCGCTCCAACGGGACAAACCTGCTCACACGGCGCGTTTTCACATTGCTGGCACGGCACTGGCTGGAAAAACGTCTCGGGATTGTCGAGCGAATCGTTGTAGCTCGATGGGTCGTCGGTCGGTGTCTCGGCTTTGTAGTAGCGATCGATGCGGATCCAGTGCATCTCGCGCCCGCGCATCACCTGATCCTTGCCCACCACCGCGATATTGTTTTCAGATTGGCACGCCACCACGCAGGCATTGCAGCCGTTGCACTTATTGAGATCGATGGCCATCGCCCACTTGTAGCGGACATCCGGGTATTCTTCTTTTCCCTTGTAAAGCGAAAGCTCCGGCGGAGGAGCCGCTGCGCCTTCGTGTGGGAATGCCGGGTTCTTGTGGTACTCCTCGAGCGTGCCGGTCGCCAAAATCTGGCGGCCTTCCATGTTGAAGTGATACTGGGTGCAGGCGAGCGGGTAATCGTCGCCGGTTTTTTTCACCACGCTTGCGGGAGCGCTGGCTCGCCAGAGCGCGTCCGAGGTGCGCACCACGTAAGCGTTGAAGCCTTTGTTCGAACCGGTGTAGCCGGCTTTCTTGCGCCCATATCCGAGCGGAAGCACAATCACTCCGTCTGCTTGGCCGGGCAGGATCCACGCGGCTGCGGTGACCTTGCTGTTCGAGAGTGCGATGTCCACCACGTTCGAATAAATTTTGCCGTGTTCGCCGCCGCGCCACGCGACGTCGTGCGTCAAACCCAATTTCTCTGCGGTTTTCGGGCTGACCAGGGCGGCGTTATCCCATGTAAGCTTCGTGACCGGCTTGGGCAATTCCTGCAGCCAACCGTTATTGGCGAAGCGGCCATCATGCATGGTCGGATCGGGGCGGAAGAGAAATTCGATCTCGTCCGCGGCCCCGGACTTCGCGGCAGGCAGGCTGGCGGGATCGACCTTCGCCACCGCAGTGATGGGCGCGAACGCTGTGTTTGCGACGGTGCCATCATGTAACGTCTTCCGCCAAAACTTTTCGAAATCACCGCTGACGTTGGCGGCTTTCAAGCGGTCGCGAACCGCGTCATAGGCGGAGACTCCGGGCTTGTCGCTGAACGCGGCGAGCACTTCGTAAGCGGAGTGAGTGCGATAGAGCGGCGCAATCAGCGGCTGGATCACGCTGACGGTTCCGTCAAAGGCGCGGGCATCGCCCCAGGTTTCGAGAAAGTGCGATTCGGCGATGTGCCAGTGGCAGTAGTCCGAGGTCTCGTCGAAATGAGAGCTCAGATGGATGGCTGTCGAAACCTTTTTCAGCTTGGCCGTGAAATCCCAGTCGTGCGGCGCGGTGTAAACAGGGTTCACGCCGAGAATCAACAGTGTGTCCACTTTGTCGGCATCCATGTCGGAGCAAAGTGCGCGCAGCGATTCGAGATGATTTACCGGATTCGCTTCGACGGGCTCCGTGTAATAAACCGTTGTGCCGACGTTGCCCAGCGCGGCGTTGATGACGTGGGCCAGCGCGTGAACTTCGGCAGGCTGCTGCTCGCCGGCAACGACGAGTGAGTTGCGGGAATACTTATGCAGATCCTTGACAACGGCGTCGAGCCACTTCTCGGCGGCAGGCGGCAAAGATGTCGAGCCACCGAGCCCGAGTTTCGCCGCCAGGGCGCGCGCAAAAAGCGCGACGTCGGAGGCGCGCAGCGGCAAACGATGATCCGCTGATGCCCCGGTGACCGACGGCGTCGGCTCAACAACGTACAGCCGGTTCATCTCGAGCCCAAGGCGATCGGCCTCGACGTACTGATCTAGATTCCGGCGGCGGTAAAATTCCTTCATGTAGCGGATGTGGCCCGGCCCGCTGGCTAGGAAATCCGCATCGAGCGAGAGAATAACTTCGGCGTTCTCCGGCCGATAAACCGTGTTGACATAGCGGCCAAACGCAAGCTTCGAGCCTTCGCGCACGCCGTCGCTGCCCGCCGGCTCCCACTGGTGCCACTTAGCTTGCGGATAGAGTTGCAGGAGCGATTCCAACTGGGCCGCCAACGTGGGCGAAGCAATGGTGCCGGTCAAAATGCGCAACCCTGCACCACCCGAACCTTTCGCCGCCGCGCCCAGCGTCTGCGCGCTGTCCAGGAAGGCCGACCAAGTGCTGATCTCTCCCAGATGTGTGACCGTTTGCGCGCGGTCGGCGTCGTACAAATCCAGAATGGAGGCTTGCGCGAACACATCCGTGCCGCCCAAGCTCGACGGGTGATCTGGGTTGCCTTCGATCTTTGTGGGACGGCCTTCGTGGCTCTCGATCAGCAGGCCGATGGCGTCCGCTCCAAAAGGCATCGCGGTGGCATAAAACTGCGGCTCGCCGAGCACCAGCCCGTCCGGTTGCTTCACGTACGGAACGATGTGCTCTTCCGGAGCCCGCCCGCATCCGGAAATTCCGCCCAGCGCCAACGATGCGGCCATCAATTTCAGAAAGTCGCGGCGATCCACCGACTCGTCCCACTCCGAGGCTTGCCGCGGAAATTCTCGGTGCAGCAACTCTTCAAAATGCGGGTCTTCCGATAGCTCTTCTAGCGAACGCCAGTATTGCTTGCCGCTTCCAGAGCTTGCTTGCAGCTTGGCGCGGACGGCGGCCAGATCGAGCCTGTGATTGTGCGGGGCCGAATCATCCCCCTGCTCATGCGAATGATCATGGTCGTGCTCGGCATGATCGTGCGCGTGTCCGTTCGATTTCGCGTTCGCCGCGAAACTTTCAGCCTGTGCGTGATCGCTCATTCTGTCCATTATCGGTGGCACGTCGAGCAGCTGGTGAGTTCCGCTGTCGTGCGAAGCTGATATTTTTCCCGTAATTCCTTGCCGACTTCCGCCTGATTGGCCGGCGCCTTCCAATTCATGTTGAACACCTGATCGCGCGGGCGGAGCGCCTGCTCCGGATTGCGATGGCAATCCAGGCACCATTGCATCAACAGGGGAGAAGCCTGAAAGACCAAGGGCATCTGATTCACCGAGCCATGACAGGTCGAACAGCCCACGCCTTTGTTGATGTGAATGCTGTGATTGAAGTAGACGAAATCGGCGAGGCGGTGCACCTTCACCCACGGAATCGATTGATCGGTGCGGTAACTCGCGCGGACCGGTTCGAGGTAGTCTGCATTGTTGAAGAGAACGGAATGACAGTTCATGCAGGTCTTTGTAGGAGGAATGCCGGCGACCGCGGAAGTTTCCACGCCCGTGTGACAGTAGCGGCAATCGATGCCGTCATCGCCAACGTGATGCTTGTGGCTGAATTGCACCGGCTGTTCGCGCGAAATATTCTGATTGGTAAGGTAGGGCGACCGCGCGATTCCCAGAATGGCCGTGAGCGCGAGTCCCGCCAGAAAAATGGCCGAGAACACACTGAAACGGGAGATAAAATTCGTGCTGCGGTGGAAAATCTGCGCCATGTTTGTTTTGCGCTTTGACGGAGGAGGGCGCCGCGAGGGAGCCACTGCCTGAGCGTCCACCACAATCGAAACGGGAAGCGCAACCCCGGGCTAAGTTTGACGAAGTAGTGTCCAACAAAACTTTCTGGAATGCAACTTCCGCGCCTACTCGTCCTCAAGCACTTTCTTGCAACTTCGTCATCCTGTGCGAACTTTCTGGCACCCTCAAAACCTTCGAACAGAATCTGCGCTTGCTTGTTTCTACCCGAACGATCGACCAGGTGAAGACGAACAGATCACCATTCGCTCGCGCAGCCCTTTCCATCCGCACCCGGCCGCTGTCATGGAGTGTGATGCTGAGCGAATGGAGAAGTTCCAAACTTTCTTTCACCACGTATTTGACCGGGCACTTGCCAAGGACAGTGTCGTGGTATCTTAAATGTACCCTTCGCCGTTCTAAGTCCGGCGGAGCCTACCTCTCGTTGGTAACTGTGCTTTGCCCGGCCAAACCGGGGACGGAGACCGCCTGCTGGGGCGTGGTCCAACCGGTAGGACACCACACTGTTAATGTGGATGGTGAAGGTTCGAATCCTTCCGCCCCAGCCAAATTTCTCCTCTAGAACGGATGGAACTGACGGTTTCGCCTGGCCACCACAGAATCCCAGCTATTTTGTCCCCAGGTTGATCTCGATGCCTTTAAGGAAGACCGGGACATCCGGGAGAACCACATCACTCTTAAATGCTCTCCCTTGATACATGACGACAAGGCTATAGGGCGCCGCGGATAAATCCCGAAAAAGAAAGACTCCATTTTCATCCGTCACACACGGGCGCGAAAGCTCGCGTAGGAGGACGGTGATTCCCGGGACGGGCATCTCTTGGTGGGAAGCGCGGTCATAGATTGTCACTTTGCCGGAAATGTTACGGATAGCCCTCAATGTGAACGCAATCTGGGCAGGAGCCGAAGCCTCGACAATCGTTCGTTGTGTCGCCGATTCTGCAACCGAATAGCCCGGCGGAACGGAATCTATATCAAGCATTACTTCGTACTCACCGCGGGAGAGTCCCTGGACACGAAACTTACCCTCTTCATCGGTCTGCGCGCTGAAATGTTGTAGCCCCTTAGAAATGCTGATTCCCACCCCGGACAAGCCAATTCCCGCGTCGCTGCGGACAGATCCAAAAATCCGGGCCGAGGATAGGCCGACTCCGAAGTTGACCTCGGTGTCTGCATCGGATTGCACGCGAGACGCGGTTGTAAAAAAGAACGGGTCCGTCGAATGGTAAACCAGTTCCACAAAATGCATACCGTAAGAGACGCCCGAGAACCCATAATGCCCGCTGTGGTCAGTGCGTATCCTCCGTTTGTCGTCCAAAACGACTTCTACGTCAGCGAGCAGCGGCCCGCCGGGACGGTACGCCCCGGTTGCTCCGTCGTCCGCGAAGACCACGCCGCGGATGGTTCCCCGCCGCCGCGGAATTATGAAATTAGGCGTGCTCACAAATTGTCGGCGAAAGGAAATCTCAAGCAACGGACTGGTCCGCCAGCCAGGAGTCCCGGTAGTATTGCTACGCAGCAGGGATAAAGACGCCAAGAATTCATTCACATTCTTGAACTTCAGCGAGTAAGAGAAGGTCCCGATTGCCGTCTGATTCCCGCCCTGCAGGAAGTCGTTCCTGTTATATAGAAAGTTGAAATGAAACTCCTGATGAGCGGGGGAACGATTAGACCATGTCAGGTCGGCGCCAACCTGGAGGCGCACGGGACTAAGATTCATGTTTACCCCGTCGATGAAGCCTTGGTTGGCGAGCCCTGCGGTCTCCCTCAGCAAAATAGCGATCTGTTCTGGCGTGGTGGCAGAAATTCCCAACGTGTCGAGAGCCTCCTGCAGACCAGGAACCCCGGCGAGAATAAAACTAATTGTCGGTGCCTGCGTTTGTCGATCCACAAAGCCGGACAAGTGGAACCCACTCCAATGCGTGCCGAGGGTTGTCCGGAACTCGTCGGAACGCCGAAAAACGCCGGAGTTTCTGGAATACTGGTACAGAAAGCTGCTTTGAAAATGTCCCGAATAGAAGTTTACGCCGATAGGCAGGCCCAGAGAAGAAATAGCCGGTCCCTGAGGGATATGCGACTTGGATGTTCCATAGTTTGCGCCTGAAACCAGGGACCAACACCTGAGGAGTTGAAGTTGAAAGTTCAGGTTCGACACCACGTTTGTCAGGTCGAAAGACCGCAGAGTGTAGTGGTCGTCTGTGAAACTGAGCGTTGAAGTGAGACGGGGCGTGAGATAACGGGTCCAGTCGACATTTGAATATACCCCATGAAGGCTGTTGAGGCTTAACGAAGCAAATTGTATGGGCTCATACCGCAGATTTGCGCTCCATTGATCGCGCGTACCGTCGAGGTGAAAGCGCGCCGCCGCGCCCAGGCCGTGACTGAAGCCGAGCTCAGCCAGCAGCCCCGTGTTCTTTCCAGGCTCGTAGTCATAAACAAGGGAAGTTACAGTGCCGCGTTGACCAATATTTTCTGAGGCTCGGCGCCCGGGGAAAAAATAGAAATTGGGGATAAGCGAGGCATGGTCACCGAGTGAAAACCGATAACCCACGCCGATGACGCCTTCCTTCTGCGACGGAAGAATGAAATTTTCGAAAGTAGTGAGGGAAGCATAGCCAATATGGAAAAGGAAACCGCCTTGGCGGAAGTGGAATCCACGGACAATCGTGCCGTCAACGGTGAGCGGTGAATTGGTCATGAACTGGTCGAGTAAAACGACATCGCGACGGGGAGTCAGCATCTGGTAGAAAACCGAGCTAAGTCCGAACGTGCCTCGGCCCGCGGCCGGGGTGAAGAGAAACACGCCCGCCAGATGAAATCGTGTGGAGCGATCGCCTTCGCGGCGCATAAAATCAATGATATTTTCCGATTGGGAAGGGCCCGACGTGTAGCGAGATTCGAAACTGCCATTCTCGCTGGCAGCCGAAGCAGCCAGTGGCTGAACAAATCCAGGGGGATAGGATGGAGGTGCGGAAAGCACGCGGACTTCGAGGGTTTTAGTGCCGTCACGCACAACTGCTACGATGTGCGCTAATCCAGGATTCTTGCCGAAGATCGTCAGCGTTTCGTCCTGTGCTTTTGCGTCAGCATAGAAGTCATCCAGAGAGAAGGCTGCAAGCGCGCCAGGGAGAGGGACACTAACTGTCTGCCGGTAGCCAACTGTAATCGACTGGCATCTCGCGGTGGCTGGATATACCAAGAGCAGCAAGATGAAAATCCAACGTTTCATGGCACCGTGAAATCCCTTGAGTTTGTGATGACCTTATCTTCATATTGAAAGGAAGCGAACACGCGGTAGCGTCCCGTCTTGAGTTCTGTTGGGCATACGGCGCTGAAGGTAAGCTGCTCGCCTGGAAGGAGCCGCTGTTCTTCGAATGAGGCCTTGCCCACAAGCGTTCCGGCTTCGTTCAACAGGGCCGCCATTCCACCGGCGATGACCGGCTCTGAGCCCGTATTGGTGAGGACCTGAGAGATACCAAGATTTGCCGTTGCGGACTGGGCGGTGACCGCGATCAGCGAGCCTGCGATCTGAAAATCTTCAGAGACCGTGAAAGTAAACAGGGCTCCGAGCGAACCCGTCATCATCACGGGGCCGCCGCTCGAGAGGTTGTTCAATCCCCGAAAGAGAGCTACCACCGCGCGCAACGACGTTTCCGGCGGCACAGTGAAGGTGACACCGACCGTGGCAGATTGCCCCGGCTTGACCACTACCTTTTTTTGCGAGAATACGGCCGTCTCAGCAATGCCCTGGGGCGTTTCGCCCGCCGGGACGAAGCCTCGTTTGCCGTCTCGGACTACTACGTCTTGCGCCACCATTTCAAACACAAATTCCTGGTGCGTCTGATTAGTGAGTGTCAGCGTCTGCGTGTAACTCTGGCCAAGTTTGCACCGCACCATTACGACTGCAGGGGCCAAAGAAACTGAACTACGCGCAGGCTGGGGAGCCGAAGATTGCTTTGACGGCTCGAACGCTTCCTGGTTGGCAGGCGAGGATTGACTTGCAGAGGTGCGACTCTGATCCTCGGCGTCAAATTGGAATTCCGCCGCTGGGAGAACCTGACCGGCAGCCAATAATCCCAGTGCAATGCCGCAGGTAATCCATTTTCGAAGGACATTTACGGTTACGCGAATCACTTGCGCTGGCCTCTCAATTGGGCGTGACCATCACCCCGATCGAATCCAAAACCTGCCCCGCAGGCATCGAAATCGGTACTGTGATTTTCAGTGTGTGCTCGGTGACGGAGCCATAGGAGACTTGCCTCCCAATGACCAACGGCGTCATCGAAAGCCGGACGCCATCCACCCAGACGGTCCGTAAGAGGTTAGGACTTAGCAGAAACGCGCTGACGGTTGCCGTGCCTGCATGGTGGTTATTTGAGGGGCCAACACGCAGGCCGAACCTGGTAGACACGCTGAACGAGTCCTTGTTGCGCTGAATCTCCGCACCGTTTGCATCGGCTCCTGGAAGGTATGAGAAGCTGCCCAGATCGAGTACACCCTGATCCGAACCAAGACTATGGACAGGTGAGCCGTTGGGTGCGGTCAGAAATGTTATCGAACTGATTTCGCGGTCTGGCTGCGCATGGGAGGGAATCGCGGTCGCGCGCACTCCATGTGAAGACGGCTGTTGCCCCCACACGGGGCGGACGGTTATTCCCAACAGAAAGAAGATGAATATGATGACTTTCATGCGCGACCAGACTTTGAAATTCAGCCAGCTTGATGAAGGGGTCAGCGCTGGTTGAGGTTAGTTTGCTGTAGCAACGAAGTTGATCGAATTCGAAATGACAGTGGCTCCCGCGCTAAACGGGATCGTCAGATACAACGTGTGAACAACGTTGGTACCGTAAACTCCCGTGACGGTAAGCGAAGTCGCGGCAGCAGGAACGATGGTGAGTGGGAAAGTATCGATCATCCATGTGTTCACTGCATCCGCTGTTTGCACTTCAGCTGTCAGAGTGTAATTCGCGCTTGTAACGTTCGACTTGACGACAGAGACATCGAATGGCGTGCTCACCGTGAAGCTGGTTGCGGCGATGGTCTCGCTTACTTTTGAAGGCGGAGTAATGAATTGAGAGACATTGCCGAAATTCAATGTGGCAACGTTCGTTCCCGAGCCTGTCAGCGCAACGCCGTTTGTGTCTGTACTGAATGTAAGACTGATCGAACTTTGGACCGTAGCCGTGACCGTGAGGGTTCCTGAACTCGTCTGCCCTTGAGCCGACGCCATACTCGGCATCAGGATTAGACCGGCGAGTAATACTACGAAAAAGATGCGTTTGTTCTTCATATCGATTTTTCCTTTGAGATAGTCCCCACTCGATTCTGGGTTGATTTCTTTTCGCCCGGCTGTAGCCGCAGTTCGGGGCCCAAGCCACACCTAGCCCAGTTACTTCCCTTGTTTAGCCACAGTCGAAGGATGGTGGGGGAACTTCGGGGACTATCCGCTCATTAGTGAAGCAATCCGCACGCCAATGATTCTAAGACTTTACTAATCTCTGCTAATACGCAGAGCCTAATCGTCTTAGAACAAATGTGCCCGGTCTTGCCTTGACGAATCTTCAGAGGAGGAACCTTACCACTTGGGTCGAATTGTGCCAATTTGCCCCTTCGTTGGGGCGGCTCTTTGGAGCTCATGGGGCCGCTAACAAATAGGTGGGACTGCGTATTCATGAGGTAATTTTAAGTATAGGGGCTTACGATGGCTTAAATTCGCTTACGCCAAAGTCGGCGTAAATTGTTGGAAACATCGAATAGTGATGATTTTAGAGAGCTTGACAGGGGGAGCGGCTAATTCTCGAATCCTTCCGCCCCAGCCAAAACTCCTAGCATTCGCAGGCTTGCAGACTCGCTGCTCTCTCCGGTCAGCTCTTAGTCTTTTGCGGTGGGCAGCCCCGCCTCGACCCAGCCTCTCCAGCCGCCGTCCATCGACTCCACTTGCGTGTAGCCCATTTTCTGCAGATTGTCAGCAACCAACGCGGAACGAAAACCGCCGCCGCAGTACAGAATCAGCTTGGTGTGGGTGTCGGGGCAGCGCTGCTCGATGTCGCGCTCGATGATGCCCTTGCCGAGGTGAACGGCGCCCGCGATATGGCCCTTGGCCCATTCGTTGTCTTCGCGAACGTCCACGAGAATGAATTTTTCGCCGGCATCCATGCGGCGCTTCACGTCCGGCACGTTGGTTTCCTTGACGCGCTTCTTCGCCTCGTCGACGAGTTTCAAAAACTTCGGCGGGTGAGCCATGTTTGCCTCCGGAAATAATTTGTAGACATGCGGAAGGGTAGCACAGGCAGGTAGGCGTTTGCCGGAGGCGGCGGGTAAGGACGTTTCGCTACCGTCCGCGACATCAACCCGCTCCGTCAGTACAATCCGAGCTGTGAGTCACGACTTCGGAGATTACGGAGCGGGCTTCTCCTTCGAATCCTTCTTTGCGAAGGAACGCACCAGGTTGATAAGATTCCACCGCATTTCCTCTTTGGTGCGGTCGCCCTGGGCGCTCATCTGGCCTTTCCCGTTGGTCAAGATGTAAAACAGTTCGCCGTCGGTTCTCCCGGTGAGCGAGGAAGCGTCCCGCCAATCAATTAATTTCAGCTTCATGACGTCGGCTAGATCGCCTTTGCCGTCCCCATTTTCGCCGTGGCACATCGTGCACTGGTATTTATAAAAGCGCCGTGCTTCGGCGAGTCCTTCCGGCGTGACCGCCACGGGATTTTTGCGCGCTGCCGCTTCCGCGGGAATTGGCCCGTCCGCTGTTGGCGCTTGCGCATCTTTGGGTTTTTCTTGTGCGCTGTTCAGCTGTGTGGTCAAAACCCCGCCACTCACGAGCAGCAACGCACCCGAGACAAGGAGTGAAAGCCGCATAACAACCTCCTGACACGATGAGCCGGCCTATGGAGCGAATACGGCTAGAGTTTGAGCGGATTCTACGCCCGGGGTGCTTGCAAGGGAAGGGCAAAAGGAATCGCAGGGGTAAGCTGCTCTGGGTGCCCTCGCGGGAGAGCGTTCCGGCTCTTCCTCCAGATGCTTCGCCTTAAATACGCGAAGCGAAATGGCCGCTATTGGGGCTTGGACTTCGCGTTTTTCGCCACCGCGAGCTTGCAGCCGTTATGAGGCTCGCGGTTGCCGAATCCCGCGCGAAAGCGGCTGGACTCGCGCACCCGTGTGCGCAAACCATCGATGACCGGCGGAATCGCCTCGTGTGCCGCGCCGCGGGTCAGAAAAATGAGCAGCGCGGCTTCCCCCGGAGAATCGACGCTCGAGCCAATCCCCACGCCCTGTACCCCGGACTTCTTCATCCACTCTTCCGCGTGCGCGGCGTGCACCACTTTCGCCCGCGCCACCTCCGCATCCGAAATGGCATAGACAATCTGCGCGGGCTCAGCGGATTGTTCGAACGCCGCACTCTCTTCCGCGGACACCGCCCCGCGGCGTTCGAATGCTTCGCCTTCGACGACGCGCGTGCGGATACCGTCGATTAGCAGGGGAAGATTTGCGCGTGGCTGGCTCTTGTTCACAAACAGAAGAATCGCGGGCTCGGCGGGATTGTCGTAGCTTGCGCCGGGTCCGGTCGCCCGCACTTCGGGGTGTGCGAGAATTTCCGAAGCGTGTGCGTTCATGGTACGCGTCGCAAACTGTAGCGTATCCGAAGAGGGTGTCACCTTAGTGAGCGCCAAACGCGCGGCCATGGCGGACTGCGGCCCAGGCAGGCTACATGCGGCCACTGGATGCGCGACGGCCGTTCCGACAAAAACAGGTTTGCTCGAAGAGTTGCTTGGATCCGCCAAGGCCGTCAAAACGTCGGTGATGGGATTCGCGACAGTGTCCGTGTCCGACCCCGCGAAAAGCAACCCCACGGGATCGGCGGTGTCCTTCGTCACGACAAGGGACCCGGAATCGCCTTCGGCGCTGAATCCTCCATTCGTGATGCTGACTTCATCCGTGTAAGTGACGTTGAAGACCGAACCTGTCCCGCACCCCTTCTGGTATTCGACGGAAGTGCTCACATTGATCCCAAAAACCGTGGAACACGTCAGTCCCGTCGACCTTCCACTCTTTGCCACGGCGCGGCCCATCGTCGGCGGAACGCCGGAACCTTGGTGCGGCGGGCCATCCGTCGGCTGGTTGTTGATGTTGGCGCCGCCAAGCTGCAGGATCGTGCCCAGCGGATCGACGGTTCCCGCTCCCACTTGGGCAATCGCCGAGTCCACCTTTGTCCCCGTCCCGTTTTCCAAATTGAAAAATTGCGAAAGTGAGGCCGCCGTCGGTGGCACGGCGCAACTGTTGTCGATCAGGCCGGGCTGCGAGATGGGATCACCAATAGTCGCGGCATCGCTCTCGGCAAAGACGTGATTGTTGCTGAGGATATACTGTTTTCCGCCCCGCGAAGCGAGCGACCCGAGCGTCCCGCCGCAGCACACTGTGACGCCTCCGGTCGTCGAAGTATCTTTAGCGTTGCCCCCGGAAACTCCCAACGGTGTGGGGAAATTCTGCGCGTTCTGCTGCGGCGGGAAGACCGTGACCAGCACCGAATCGGATGACGTCGCATCGACCTGCGAAACCGCCGTCACCACCACCTGGGTCGTCTGCCCGCTGTTGTTTCCCGTCGTCAGGACCGGCACGGAATTGGGCGCGTGAAAAAGACCCGCGGCGGACACTGTTCCGGTGCTCGCACTTCCGCCGGCGGCGCCGTTCACTTGCCAAGTTACGGCGGTGTTGGCGTTCCCCGTAACGCTTGTCGTGAATTGCAGTGAGCCAAATGTGGCAACGATTCCGCTCCCGGGGGAGATCGTCACGCTAACAGCCGATCCCGCCTGAATCGTCAAAGTAGCGGTGCCGGACTTGGTTGCGTCCGCGGTTGCCGTCGCTTTCACCGTGATCGTCGCGGGACTCGGAACCGACGTAGGCGCAATGTACACGCCAGCGTTGTCAATGAATCCATGCGCGGAGTCCCCCGTTGGAGAACCCGCCCCCACGATGGACCAGAATACGCTCTGATCCGTCGCTCCACCCACCGTGGCGGAGAGTGCTTGCGACCCTCCTTTGTTCACCTTGCCCGAAGACGGCGTTACCGTGACGCTGCTGACCGGCGGGGGATTCTGTTGTCCGGAGGAGGGAGCCTTGTTGACGCCGCTGCAACCTGTCAAGAATGCGGCGATGGCAAGAATGAACCAAGGCAAGCGATTAGGGCGCAAGGGAGACCTCCCTGAGGTTAACGAAATACTACCTTACACACTATTTGACGCGGAGCCGCGGCTGGTAATTGGCCCTGTTTCCAAAGTTGGACTGGCCCCTGGGTCAGTGGGTTGCCTGGCGCCTCCCAGGCTAATCGAGGACTCATCTTCCCGCCCGGTTTAGTCCAGGTCGCGCCAGTTGGGGCCTGCGCCGATTTCCACGATCAGCG
>Ga0207133_1075_pt1 | contig 14771 bp, 10 predicted proteins | sample Alteio_BWMinHeat_11_FD_153537 | JGI IMG/M metagenome (GOLD analysis project Ga0207133, IMG submission 153537) | Enriched cells from forest soil in Barre Woods Harvard Forest LTER site, Petersham, Massachusetts, United States -... | ecosystem: Environmental > Terrestrial > Soil > Temperate forest >... | reverse complement strand
CTGCCAGTAAGAAAGTAATATTGAATGTTGAATGCCACAGAAGTGAATGCAGAGCGCTCCTCGGAGCCTCTGGCGGAACGCGCATCCAGACCTCTTGCGGAACCCTCTTTGGGGCGCTTTTCCGAAATGCTGATTTCTCCTTATATGAAGGAGAGATTGGCTGCGGCGCGTTTTACCACGCCGACGCCGGTACAGGCCGCGGCCATCCCGCAGGCGCTCGAAGGCAAAGACGTGCTGGCAACGGCACAAACGGGAACGGGCAAGACGCTGGCGTTCCTGATTCCCGTGATCGAAAAGCTGCTTAAGGACAAAACGCCGGGAATCGCGGCGCTGGTGCTGGTGCCGACGCGCGAGCTGGCCATGCAGGTGGTGGAGCAATACAACGCACTGCGCGGCAAACAGTTGCTGCCCGCGGCGCTGGTTGTCGGCGGCTTGTCCGAAGGCGCGCAACTCCAGGCTATTCGCAAGGGTGCCCGGGTGGTGGTGGCGACTCCGGGGCGGCTGGAAGATTACCTCGACCGCCGGCTCTTCCATTTTAACGCCCTGCGGATCCTCATCCTCGATGAAGCGGATCGCATGCTGGACATGGGCTTTCTTCCGGCCATCAAGCGCATTGTTTCGATCCTGCCGAAAGAGCGGCAGACGATGTGCTTCTCCGCGACGATGGAAGGCGACATGGCGCGCATTGTGAAGGATTATCTTCGCAACGCCGTGCGTCTTTCGTTCGGGTCGACGTCGAAGCCCTCGGAAAACGTCCGCATTCAGGCGTTTGAAGTCGCCATGGACCGCAAGCAGGAAATGTTGCAGCGTTTGCTGACCAAGGAAAAGGGCAAATGCCTGGTGTTTGCGCGCACCAAGCGCGGAACCGAGCGCATTGCCGACAGCCTGAACCGCAAGGGCTTTGCCGCCGCCATGATTCATGGCGACCGCTCGCAATCGCAACGCACCACGGCGCTGACGGGCTTCCAACAGGGCCGCTTCCGCGTGCTGGTGGCGACGGACCTGGCTTCGCGCGGGATTCACGTGCAGGACATCGCGCATGTTATCAACTACGATTTGCCGGAAGTGGCGGAGAATTTCATCCACCGCGTCGGGCGAACCGGACGCAACGGCGGACACGGCGTGGCTTCCACACTTTTCGTGAAGGAGCAGCGTTCCGAGCTATTTCAACTGGAGCGTTCGCTGGGCATCAAGATGGAGCGCCTGCGCGCGGATGACACGGCTGCGCTTCCCGAAAAACAGGAACGGCTTCCCGTCAATCTGCCTCGGGTGGAGTCCCTTCAGAAACCCGCGAGATTCGTGCTTCCCGGCGAAGTTTTCCAGACGCAGCTCGAAAACTAAGTCAGCTTCCACATCACAGTGTGCAAAACGGGCCCCGACCAAGTCGGGGCCCGTCTGCGTTTAAGGCGGGGCCGTGACAAAATACCGAGATGCTGATTCGGCCTGCCGCTAAGGGAGATGCGAACGCCATCTGGGCCATCATGGAGCCCATCATCCGAGCGGGCGAAACTTATTGCCTGCCACGCGACATGGAAAAAGGCCGCGCGTTGGCATATTGGATTTCCGCCGAACGTGAAGTTTTTGTCGCGGATGAGAACGGCGACATCGTCGGAACTTACTGCCTGCAAGCAAACCAAAAAGGCGGCGGAGCGCACGTCGCCAATTGTGGCTATATGACTGCCGCATCAGCGATGGGCCGCGGAGTGGCCCGAGCGATGTGCGCGCATTCGCTCGAACGAGCGCGCGTACGCGGATTCCGCGCCATGCAATTCAATTTCGTGATCAGCACCAACGAGCGCGCCGTACGCTTGTGGCAGAGCTTTGATTTTGAGATTGTCGGCCGCCTTCCGAAAGCGTTCCTTCATCCAGCGCTCGGCTACGTCGACGCCTACGTCATGTATCGCCATCTCTAGTCCGTTTGCGCTGATGCGCGCGGCTATGCTACACATGCTGCATGCCTGATTTTGCCGCTCCCGTCGAACGGCTCATCGATGAGCTGAAGCATCTTCCTGGAATCGGCCAAAAGACCGCGCAGCGCCTGGCGTTTTACCTGCTCCGCGCCGCGCCCGAGGATGCCTTGGCTCTGGCGGACGCCATTCGCGACGCCAAGGAAAAAATCCGCGCCTGCTCCGTCTGCCACAACATCACGGATTCGGATCCTTGCTTGTTCTGCGTGGGGCCGACGCGCAGCAAGAAAACGATTTGCGTGGTCGAAGAAGCGCACAACATCATGGCGATTGAAAAAACGCGGACCTACAGCGGCATGTACCACGTGCTGGGAGGGTCGCTCTCGCCGCTTTCGGGGCGCGGGCCGGACCAGCTGCATATCAGGCCGTTGATCGAGCGGCTAAAAGGCGGCGCCGTCGAAGAGATCATCATCGCCACCAATCCCACGGCCGAGGGCGAAGCCACTGCGGTTTACCTCTCGAAGCTCTTAAAGCCGCTGGGCGTGCGCGTCACGCGTATCGGCGTCGGGATCCCGGTGGGCGCAGACCTGGAATATGCCGACGAAGTGACGATGCTGAAAGCCATGGAAGGGCGGCGGGATTTATAGAGTTCGCCGCCCGCACAGCGTTGAAAAACACGCTCTTTTGACTTCGCAGAAGGCGTGCAAGTTTCCCACCGCAATAGGCTTCCCGCAACATAACTCTTAGTACGCTTAGGACGCTCTAGCCAATCCTCCCATTTCGGTATACAGTTTCATTGCTGCGGTGGTTGTCCCCTCGCCAATACGCATGGCAGCCGCATCGGGGCTGACTGGAGGTGCGCTCATGCCGAGGCTAGCGCACTACATGACGCAGTACGACCACGAGCACAAATCCGGATGGAATAAGTTCCTGCATGGCGTTGGCATCCCCATGATTTTTGCCGGGCTGATCCTTCTCCTGTTCATGAAATGGATTTGGGCGGCGGGCTTTTTTCTGGGTGGATGGGTGTTTCTGTTTCTCGGCCACCGCATCGAGGGAAACCGTCCGGCATTTTTCCAAGGAGCGGTTTATTTGCTGGTCGGGCCAATCTGGGTTGCAAAGGAAGCATGGATGTTCCTAACGGGCACGCACCGCAGGCCAGCCTCGGAAGGTACTCCGCAAAGTGACGCGATGAAATAGATGCAGCAATTTCAATCGTCTGCGCGCAATCTTAAAATCCTGAGGGGCGGCGGCGGTCTGTATGAACGATTCAGGCGGCGATTTTGCCGATGAGATAATGGAAATGGTGTCTGAAAGCGCGAATAACGCCAGCGCGGAATTGAGGAAGCGCCGCAGCACGCGCATCGTGCAGGCAGTTCCTCTCGTGGTCACGGGTGTTGACGCGCTGGGGCGTCCGTTTGTGGAACGAACGTCATCGCTGATTATTAATTGCCATGGGTGCCGCTACCAGTCGAAACATTACGTCCTGAAAAACATGTGGGTGTTGATGGAGATTCCGCACCCGGAGACGGGTCAGCCGCCGCGCACGGTGCGAGGGCGGGTGGCTTGGATTCAACGTCCGCGAACGGTGCGACAGCTTTTTCAAGTAGCGCTGGAGTTGGAAGTTTCCGGCAACGTGTGGGGTATCGCGTTTCCGCCCGAAGATTGGAGTGCGTCCCCCGAGTTGACGCAAATCGTGATGAAGCTGGATGCGCCGCCGGAGACGTCCCCCTTGCCACCCCCGATGGCTGAGCCGGATGCCACGCTGCATTTGGGAGAAGGGGAACTGCCGCCGGCCGCGGGAGGGGACAATATAAGGCTGTTCCCTTCTCCGTCGAGCACCACGGATGCTTCCATGCAGTTGGCGCGGCAGGTTGCTCGCCTGGTGGCCGATGCCAAGCAGCAAATTCAAGCCGCGACCCGGGAAGCGGCTTCGCAGGCGGTATCCGCGGAGCGGCGGCTGTCCTTCGAGCAGTGGGAGCAGAAGTTTGCAGCTGGACGCGCGGAAATCGTGAATGAGACCGCGCAGGCCATCGAAAAGTTTCAGCAAGAAGCGGACGAGCATTCGCGGTCGGTCCATGCTGCAGCGGCTGAGGCCCTGCGGACGGAATTGCCGCGCTGGCTTTCCCCACAACTCGAGCAACTCACGCGCGAGCTGACGGCGAGCCTAGCGCGCGAAGGCGCGGCGCAGCGCAATGAACATGCGCAGCAACTGGAAAGCATGACAGAGGGACTGCGGAAGGCAGTTCAACACGGCGAGTACGCGGCATCACGGTTGAAAACGCAAGCGGAGCAAACGCAAGCGCAAATTGCCGCGCAAACGGAGTCCGCGACAAGAGTGCTTGAGGAAGCGGCGCGGCAGCACGAACAACATGCCGCCGCGCAGCGCGAGGCGTTGATCGCGACGGCTAATGAGATTCAGCAACAGGTAACAGCGGCACTCTCCTCAGCGCAATCTTCTGCGCACGCGCAGCTTGCGGGCGAATTGGAAGCAGCGCAAGCGCGGTGGCGCGAAGCGATCGAGCATACTCTCGCGGAAACGCAGGATCGCGCCGCCGGTGGATTGAACGAACACGCGCGCGAATGGATGGCTCAACTGCAGGATGAGATAGCGCGCCACGCCACGGCGGCGCGCGAATCAGCGGCAAGTACGGCTTCAGAAGCCGAGCAGCGCATGACCTCGTTGCGGGACTCGTTGCAGGAGCAGACCCAGCGGCTGGAGTCGGTACTGGCGCTTGCAGCGGAGACCAGCCAGCGGCTCGAACAACACTCAGCGCAGCTGGAAAACACGCAGCAGCAGGCGCTGGCCGGGTTCCAATCGCAACTCGAAACTGTATTGAACCCGCACCGCGAGGAAATCCAGCGGCGCTCCGAAGCAACCCTCGAGGAGCTAAACGCTAAAGTCCACGCAACCTTTGAAGAGGCGAGCCGCCAGGCCGTCGCGCAGTTTGAACGGCGAATCGCGGAGACAGTGCAGCCGCACGTCACCCGCGCCGAAGAAGCGGTTCACCGCCTGGCCGGCGGGCGCTCGCTGTTGGATGCCGCGCTGACAATGCAGCAAGACCGCATCCGCGGCTGCGCCGACGAGGCTTTCGCCGAATCACTGGCGCGCTTCCGCGAGAATCTGGGCAGCGTCGACCAAATTCTGCAGGAATCGTCGCAAGCGATCACCGGACGCAATCTGGCGGAGCTCGAAGGAAAAGCCGGAGATTTGAAACACCAAATGGTCGAAGAACTCCTGAAATCCGCGGAATGGTATGAAAAGAAGGCTCAGACGCAGATTCAAAACCTGACGGAAAGAATCGTCGGGCACGCCGAAAGCCAGTTGCGGGAGAAGGCAGGAGAGATTTCCAGCGTGTTTGCGGGCGAGCTGGATCATGCCAGCCGCAGTTTTGTGGGGCACGCGCAGACGCAAATGGAAGAGGTGGTGCGGAATGCCTTCGAGCGCGCGCGAGCGCTCTTTGCAGAAGCCGCGGACACGACTGCCGCGGCATTCACCGATGAGGTTCAGCGCACCGGTCGCCTGGAGCTTGATGGGTTTAATCAGGAAGTACAGCGCTCCGCGGCTGGAACGCGTCTGCAAATGGAAGCTGCACGTATGGAAATTGCGCAGCAGACAACCGGTGAACAGGAAGCTTTCCTAAAGCGTTTTCAATCCTCGATGGGCGGAGCGCTTGAAGCCGGTGTGGCCGAAGCCCAGAAGAAAGTTTCCGAAGGGTTCGGGCCGCTGCTGGACTCCTGGAAAGCGATGACCGTTGCCCATCAACAAGAGATGCAAGGAATTTACGGCCGCATGGGCGAGCAAGCCTCCGAGCAGTACAAGAGCCGCCTGGAAAATGTTTCCAACCAATGGATGCTGGCGACGGTGGCGTCGCTCGATCACCAGTCGCGCGAGATGATTTCGGGAATCGCCGCGACAGCGGAAGAAAAACTACGCGAAGCCTGCGCCCAGGTTTTCGCCGGCGTGGGAGAATCCCTGCGCGAACGGCTTAGGGAAATGGCGCAAAGTTTTACGCCGCCCGTGGAAGCTCCCACCCGCGCGAAAAGCGCCAACACGGGAAGCTGAACTCTAAAACCTCCGAAGCCAACAATGACTCTGCCATCGTATTCCTGCCCAAGCCCCCGCAACCGCTAATTCGCTACTTCCCTACCGGCTCGGTATAATCTCGAAGGTTCCAACCATCATGGCCAACCATGCTTACCTGCGCGTGTGGACGCGCGATTTTTCGTTGGAAACAATGATTGCCGAATTCGCCCGGTTCCTGACGACCGCGCCGCTTTCGGCCACGCAGAATACGTTTACCGAACTGATTGTGCAGGCCGTGGATGCCACGGAGATCCCTGTCGCGGAGTGGGATTTGCGCCCGCTGAAAACAGGGCCTGCCGAGGTTGCCGCGCTGGCGGTGCAGCATCTGAATGCCGACACGGCGTACATCGCAAGCGCCAAATGGGACTTGTGGAGCTTCGATATCGAAAGCCTGAAGTGGCAGCACAAGCCGGAGCCGCTGGTGCTCGTGTGCCACGGCCTCGACTATGACGACGGGCTCGCGGCCACCGCCGGGCACTTCATGGCCGACCTGGGCTTCGAGCACTTTTTCACCGGGCATGGCGGGCTACTCGCGCCCGGAGCTGCGTCGAATCCATTTGACTCCTCCGATCATCCGATGGAGCGTACGTTCCGCCAGTGGATGGCGGTGAGCGCCAACTTGAAGGAATATCACGCAAAGACCAGGCAGAACATCCAACAATTATTCAACTGGGTGGAAGCCATCGAGCAAGCGCTGCCGGTACAGCGCAGCGAGCTTAGCTCCGAAGGAGAGGAGAACTTTGAAGCGCGGCTGGATGCGATTTTTGGGCAGCGTTAGCGCATTCAAGACTTGGACAAGCCCGCTTCGCGGAGTCCTTCCACCATGGCCGGCCAACGGCTAGAATTGTTCTAGCGGTCAAGGCATGGAGTGGAACCGGAAGTGCCGGGCGTAACGAAAGTGTTCTGCGCACCGGAAAAGGACGGGAAGCCTGAGCGGGTGGCCGTAATCACGCCCGCAACGGCAAATCTCTGATGGAAAAAACTTCGCAAAGCGATTGTTCGTGTGCTAACCACGCAGGTATCGGTCCGTCCTTTCTAAACGAGGGCTCCGGCATTGGCGCGGCCCGCAGGTGGAGAATCCCCCTGAAATTTTCGCTGAGTCTCCTGTCCCTGGCTATTGTTCTGGGCGGATGCGGTGCGGATGCGTCCAAGCCTGCGGTTCAAGCGGAAGCCAAGCCCGCGGAGCCGGCCGTGCCCGAGGAGATTCAATTGGCGGCAAAGTCGCTGCTGGGTAGCGAATCGCAAGTGCTGGCGTTCGGCGACTTGGCGAAAAACGGTAAACAGGAATTTCTTGTGGCCAACGTCGTGCCAAAAACGCCTACCAACAATTTACCGGGAACCATCGTGACGCGCGCCGTCGTGGCCGAAAATACCGAAGGGAAATGGGCGGAACTCCTGCGCTGCGATGAACACCTGAAAAATGAAAAGGGTTTTCTAGGCGGGATGCCGCTCGCTGCGATAACCGGCTGGCGTCTGCAATACGAGCAAAATCCTGAAAAGGGTTTGCAGCTTTATTTCACGCCGCTGAAGGGCGTCACGGATTCGCATGTGCTCCCCATCGCCGTGCAGTGGAATCCCGCGACCAAGCGCTACCAATCGCTCGACCGCAACTATGAACACTTCCTGCTCGAATCGCCATCCTTGCAAGATGCGAGGTCCACTCTGCGATGAGCGCTGCCGCTCAAGCCACTGCTAAAGCTGCGTCCAAGGGCACCGGGGAAACTCCCGCCGCCAAAGGTCTGCGCAGCCTCATGCCGTATCTGCGGCGCTACACCGGCGGGATCGTTTTCGGCTTGCTCACCGTCGTGCTGATGGGCGTTATCGGCAACGTGCTGCCGCTCGCCACCGGCGTGATGACGGACACCCTCGCCGGCAACGCCGTTCCCTTTGAGCACTCAACGCAAACCGCGGGTCCGCTCGCCGTGGCTCTGAATCCATCCAAACTCAGCCGCTCCATTCCTTTCTACGCCCCGAGCAGCCGCCGCACTCTGGGCATCTACTGCCTCATAGTCGTTCTCTGCGTCGCCATCAAGGGCGTTCTTTCTTTTTCCGCCCGCTGGACCCTCATCGGCGTCTCCCGCGACATCGAATTCGACATTCGCAACGATCTGCTGAAGCGCCTGCTGATCCTCGAACCGGAATTCTACGTCCGCAATCGCACTGGCGAACTGATGTCCCGCGCCACCAATGACCTGAACGCCGTCCGCATGGTGCTCGGCCCCGGCATCATGTACAGCGCCACCACGATCATCACCATGATCCTGGCCATTTTGGTGATGGTCATGCTCTCGCCTTCCCTCACGCTCTGGGTTCTGCTTCCCGCGCCGGTCGTCGCCATCGCCGTCTGGTTTTTCGGCAAAACGATTCACGACCTCTACGAGTCCATCCAGGCCGCGCTCGCCACGCTCACCGCCCGCGTCCAGGAAAATCTTGCCGGCGTGCGCGTCGTCCGCGCTTACGCCCAAGAACAAGCCGAAATCCGCGGCTTCGACGAGCCCAACCGCGAATACGTCTCGCGCAACATCAAGCTCATCCGCACCTGGAGCATGTTTATGCCCTCGCTTCAGGCGCTCATCGGCACCACCTTTTTGATTGTGCTATGGCAGGGCGGCCACCAGCTTTTCCGCGGCCAGATTTCCCTCGGCGCTCTCATCGCCTTCAACGGTTATCTCACTTTACTTGTGTGGCCCATGATCGCCCTCGGCTGGGTCACTAATATCTTTCAGCGCGGCGCCGCATCCATGGGCCGGTTGAGTTACATCCTGAGCGCCAAACCGAATATCGATGACCGCCATGCGAAAGTCCCCGCCGACGCCAAGCCTCGCGGCGAAATCGAATTTCGCCATCTCACCTTTACCTACCCGACCACTCTTTCGGGAGCCGGCTCGAACGGCGCCTCCAAATCGAATGGTGCCTCTAGATCCAACGGCAACGCTTCTCATCCTGTCCTTCGCGACATTCATTTCAAAGTCCCCGCCGGTTCGACGCTGGCCATCGTCGGCCCTACCGGCAGCGGCAAGACCACCCTCGCTGCGCTCATCGCCCGTCTCTGGGAAGCTCCCGACGACTGCGTTTTGATCGATGGGCGTCCGATCCGCGAGTGGCCTCTCGTCACTTTGCGCCAGTCCATAGGCTTCGTGCCCCAGGACACATACTTGTTCGGCGAGACCGTCGGCGGCAACATCGCTTTCGGCTTGCCTGAATACAACGAGCAGCGCGTTCGCGAAGCCGCCGAAATTGCCAGCCTCCACGGCGACGTACAGGACTTCGCCAAGTCCTACGAGACCATGGTCGGCGAGCGCGGCATCACGCTCTCCGGCGGGCAAAAGCAGCGCGCCGCCATTGCCCGCGCCGTCGTCCGCGATCCGCGCATCCTGATCCTCGACGATTCCCTTTCCGCCGTGGACACCCAAACCGAAGAGCGCATTCTCAACGGCTTGCGCGGCATCATGCAGGGCCGAACCACCATTCTGATTTCGCACCGCACCTCGACCGTCCGCGACGCCGACCAGATCGTTGTCCTTGTCGAAGGCGCCATCGCCGAGTGCGGCACGCACGACGAACTGCTCGCCCGCGGCGGCTACTACGCGGATCTGTACCAGAAACAGTTGCTGGAAGAAGAGCTCGAACGCGCATGAGCAATCTGCACGAAGAAGAAGCCCTCGGCAAAGCGTACGATTCGCGCTTGATGCGCCGGCTTCTGCGATACATGAAGCCGTACAAGTGGCACGTCGCGCTGGCGCTCATCATGGTGGCCGTCGTCACGCCGCTCGAGCTGGCTCCGCCGCTGATCTTTCGAAAGGCCATCGACAGCTACTTTGTTCCCGCGCTGAACCACCTTCTTCCCGAAGCATCGGCGTGGTCGGGCATCGGCTGGCTTAGCTTGCTTTTTCTTGCCGTCCTCACCTTCGACTTTCTCGCCCAGTACATCCAGATTCGCATCATGCAGCGCGTCGGCCAGCAAACCATGTACGACATGCGCCACGAAATCTTCACCCACATGCAGCGCCTGCCGATGAGCTATTTTGATCGTAATCCCGTCGGCCGCCTCGTCACTCGCGTCACCACCGACGTCGACGCGCTCAACGATCTCTTCGCCGCCGGCGTCGTTACCATGATCAACGACTTTTTCCTTCTCGTCGTCATGGCCGGTTTGCTTTTCAAGATCGACACACGCCTCGCGCTCGCCACCCTGGCCGTCCTTCCCGGAATCCTCATCGTCACCATGATCTTCCGCAAGTTCGTGCGCGACGCCAATCGCCGCATCCGCACCGCCATCGCACGCATCAACGCTTTCCTCCAGGAATACATTTCCGGCATGAGCGTCGTGCAGCTCTTCAACCGCGAACGGAAAGCCATGGACGAATTCGAAAAGCGCAATCGCGACAATATGCTCGCCTGGCGCGATGCGATTCTCGCTTACGCCCTCTTCTACCCGGCCGTCGAATTTCTCAGCTTCGCCACCATCGCCCTGATCTTTTGGTCCGGCGGCATCCGGATCCTCTCCGGCACTCTCAGCCTCGGCATCCTCACTGCTTTCACCATGTTCGCCCAGCGCTTCTTCCGTCCCATCCAGGACCTCAGCGAGAAATTCAACATTCTCCAATCCGCTATGGCCGCTTCCGAGCGCATCTTCAAACTCCTAGACGAACCGGTCCTCGTCGAATCCGATCCCAACGCCATCCCGCTCGACCATCCGTGCGGCGAAATCGAATTCCGAAACGTCTGGTTCAGCTACTGCAATCTCCCCGAGCCCGCCGACGAAGATTGGGTTTTGCGCGACGTCTCCTTCCGCGTGGCCCCCGGGCAGACCTTCGCCATCGTCGGTCACACCGGCGCGGGAAAAACCACCCTGATTTCCCTGCTCCTCCGCTTCTACGACGTCCAGCGCGGACAAATCCTCCTCGACGGCAAGGACATTCGCCTGATCGAATTGCAGGATTTGCGCCGTCAATTCGGCATTGTGCTCCAGGATCCCTTTCTTTTTACCGGCACCATCGAAACCAATATCCGCCTCGGCACTCCCGGCATCGACCGCGCCACTGTCGAGCACGCCGTCGAAGAAATCGGTCTCGGCGAATTTATTCGCTCCTTGCCTGAAGGCGTCGCCAGCAACGTCAACGAGCGCGGCTCCACGCTCTCCGTCGGCCAGCGCCAGCTCATCAATTTTGCCCGCGCCCTGGCCCACAATCCGCGCTTCCTCATTCTCGACGAAGCCACCTCCAGCGTGGACACAAAAACCGAGTTGCTGATTCGCGAAGCCTTGAACCGCCTGCTCTGCGGCCGTACCGCGCTGGTCATCGCCCACCGCCTGAGCACCATTCAGCACGCCGACCGCATCCTCGTCTTCCACAAAGGGCGCCTGCGCGAGCAAGGTGCGCATCAGGAGCTTCTCGCGCAGCGCGGAATTTACTATCGTCTCTACCAGTTGCAGTACAAGGAGCAGGAGCTCCATCTGCCCATCGAATCCACTCACTCGGCGGAACCCTCGGTCTTGCCCGCCAGCGACTGATTCTTCACCATCCTTACATGCCGCCCATCCCGCTCCTTCTCTCCGCCGGCGAAGCTTCCGGAGACATGTACGCCGCCCGCCTCGCCACTGCACTAAAGCAGCGCCTCGACGTCGCCATTTTCGGAATGGGCGGCCCACACATGCGCGCTGCTGGTGTCGAAATCATCACCGATTATTCCGAGGTTTCCGTGGTGGGCATCACCGAGGTTCTCAAGCGCCTGCCGTCCTTAATCCGCGCCATGCGCCGCCTCGTGGACGAAGCCGCGCGCCGCCATCCCCCGCTCGCGATTCTCACGGACTTTCCCGGCTTTCATCTCCGCCTCGCCCGCAAGTTGCGCCCCCAAGGCGTTCGAAACGTTTATTACATTTGCCCGCAATTCTGGGCCTGGCGCCCCTGGCGCGTGAATTTGGTCCGCCGCCGCTTCGCAAAAGCGCTGTGTATCTTTCCTTTCGAAGAGAAGTTCTATGCCGATGCCGGTGTGCCCGTGAAATTCATCGGCCACCCCCTCGTGGAAAATGTCCGACCCACCATGACGCGGGAATTATTTTGCAGGAAATGCGGTCTTGAACAAGGGAAGCAAATCATCACGCTCCTGCCGGGTAGCAGGCGAGGAGAAATTGCGCACCATGTTCCAGTGCTGGTTGAAGCTCTAGGGCAAATCCGCCAAACGCTGCCAGGCCCGCCTCAAATTGTAATTGCCGTGGCCCCAGGACTAGATATTCCGTCGCTGGAGGCACAATTCCCTTCCGAATGGCATGTGCGGTTCGTCACGGAGAACACTTACAACGCGCTGGCCGCTGCGGACTTGGCCATCGTTTCCAGCGGCACCGCCACCGTTGAAACCGCGTTACTAGACAAACCGATGATCGTCATTTACAGGCTTTCTCCGCTGACCGCGCGGCTCGCAAAGCCGTTGGTGCGAACTAAGTTTTTCAGCATGGTGAATCTGATCGCTGGCCGCGCCGTCGTCCCTGAATTGATCCAGGATGATTTCACCCCGCATCGGCTCGCCGCCGAGGTGCAAAAGCTTCTTTCCGTCTCCGAAGAAGCCAATCATCGAGTAGAAAAGATGCGCCTCGGGTTGGAAGAAGTGCGCCGCCTCCTCGGCCCGCCGGGAGCCGTCGAAAGGGCCGCCGATGAGATCGCCCGGCTCTTGCACGCGGCTCAAAGCAACGCAAAGTGATGGCTTTGGTATCCTATAGATGTACATTGGTGCAGAATTGAAGACAATTGAAAGGGGTCCGATGGCCCTTCGCCGAAGAGTTCCTGCTACATTCCTGTTCATCACGCTGATCTTGCTGTCTTGTGCCGCCGCGCCGCTCCACGCGCAGGGTCTCCGGCCGGTAAACTTTCTCGCCGAACATTACGACATTTCCGCCTCGCTCGACCCCATCGGACAATCGCTTTCCGCCACCGCCAAAATCGATTTCAAGGCCGTCGAAGCTTCCAGCAGCGTGCGCGTCGAGCTCCACCAGAATCTGATTGTCAAAGAGGTTAAAGGCGCCGACGGCAAGCCGCTGCCTTTCGAGCGCGACAATCAAAGTCCGCTCAACGTGATCGTCCAGTTGCCCACTCCCATCGCGACCGCCGGCCACGTTTCCCTCACCTACACTTACGCCGGTCTGCTCGTAAACGAAGAGAACAGCCCGGTCCCCGGCATCCGCGCCGCCCTCATCAACAAAGATGGTGCTTACTTGCTGCTTCCCGCCAGGTGGTTTCCGCTCACCGATTTTCCCTCCAACCGCTACACCGCTACCTTCCGCCTGAACGTCCCCGACACCTTCGCCGTCGCCGGAACCGGCAAAGCCTCCGCCCCTTCGCCTATGCCCGCAAAAAACGCCGTCGAAGGCGCCAGGCTTCTTTACACCTTCGAGTGCAAAAATCTCGCGCCGCATGGCACCTTCGTCGCCGGCAATCTCCAGCTCAATCCCAAGCAGGCCGAAGGCATCAACGTGGCCGTCTTCGTCCCACGGGCAGCCTCCGCGAACGCAGCCGAATTTGCCTCCAGCGTCGTCCGCTCCGCGATTGGTTTTTCAGATATGTTCGGCCCCATCCCCGATCCCACTTTCACCTTGATCCAGATTCCCGATGGAACTTTCCGCGATTTCGCCGCCCCCGGAGTCCTGCTCCTCAGCCAGCGCATCTGGGATCCCAAGGGCGCCGACCGCACCATCGCGCGCCTGGTGGCCTCGCAATGGTGGGGGATTCAGGTCACGCCCGCCACGCCGGGCGACGTCTGGATCAGCGATGGCCTGGCCCGCTATTCAGAAGCACTCTACGCCGAGCAAAACGCCGGCAAGGAAGCCGGTCTCCGCGCGGTGGACGAATTCGCCGTTGGCGCTCTGATGTATGAGGATGCCGCGCCTATCGCGCAAGCCGCCCGCCTCGTTCCGTACTCCCCGGACTATCGTTCCGTGGTGCAGAACAAAGGCGCCATGCTTTTTCACATGTTGCGCGCGCAAATGGGCGATGTGGCCTTCAAATCCGCCCTGCGCGACTTCTACTTTCAATTTGCGGAGAAGAGCGCGCGCATCGACGATTTTGAAAATATCGCCCTGCGCCGCGCGCAAGCCGCCAAGCCCCCCGTAGACCCGTCCAACCTGCGCGGCTTTTTCGCCCAGTGGCTGAATTCTACGGGCGTCCCGGACTTCACCCTGGAATACGTCGTCTATCGCACGCCCAAGGGCTTTCGCGTCAACGGAAAAATCAAGCAGCCGTTGGACACCTTCCGCATGCCCGTGGAATTGCGCATCGATACCGAAGGAAATCCGGAGCTGAAAACCATCGACGTGATTGGCACGGAGTCCGGATTCGCGGTGGAGACTTTCGGCCGCCCCAAGCCCGGCGGTATCAAGATCGACCCCAATAATCTCATCCTCAAAGGCAGCACCGCTCTGCGCGCCCGAGCGGCCATCGCCCGCGGCGAGGATCTCGCCGAGCAAGGCCGTTTTTACGACGCTGTCACCCAGTACCAGCGCGCGCTTTCCATTCAGCCCGGCCGCCCGCTCGCCAATTTCCGCATGGGCGAAGCCTTCTTCTACCAGAAAAACTATCAAGCCTCCGCCAACGCCTTCCGCGAAGCCTTGCAGACCGTTCCCGAGCCCTCGGAAAAATGGACCGAATGCTGGAGCCACATTTATCTAGGAAAGATTTTTGACATGCTGGGCCAGCGCGAGCGTGCCGTCAACGAATACAGCAAAGCCAAGCAAACCAACGACAACACCGGAGGATGCCAAGCCGAATCCGAGCGCTGGCTCAAAAAGG
>Ga0207133_1092_pt1 | contig 15131 bp, 18 predicted proteins | sample Alteio_BWMinHeat_11_FD_153537 | JGI IMG/M metagenome (GOLD analysis project Ga0207133, IMG submission 153537) | Enriched cells from forest soil in Barre Woods Harvard Forest LTER site, Petersham, Massachusetts, United States -... | ecosystem: Environmental > Terrestrial > Soil > Temperate forest >... | reverse complement strand
GCCTCTCTACCATCCATGCTGGGAAATCTATATTGACTCGTCTCACAATTGTGGCTTTTTCAAAATCTAAGAACTCCTCGATATTTTTGCCTTGTTCAAATCGATTATCAAATTGGTGAACACTAATTTTTTTACTCATTTTCCTGATCAATGTATTTTTCATAAATTTTCACCCACCTTTTGTCAGCTTTATGACAACTGATAATTCTAATTTTTTCACTTCTGATCGTAAAAATTGCTACATAGAAAGTATGTCCCAGCGTTCCTATAATGGCTGAGCGATTTTCACCCAACACATTTTTGGTTGGAATTATAATATAAGTCGATTCCCATATGTTTTGGGCTTCAAAAAAATCGATTCCGTGTTTTACCTTATTGGTTCTGCTTTTCTCAGCGTCAAATTCAAACATGGATATATAACTGTTATACCACAATTATACAAGCAATAGAGTCTACTGTCAATAATACGGGAGGGGAATTTGGTTGTCCATAATTCGATCATAGAGATCGCATGTATCTGGAAGTTTTGAGGGGAAAGCGGGCTGAATATGGAGAAAAGCTTATATTCGTATAATATAGAAGGAAAACTTGAGGGTTCTTTTAACGGGAAGGGTTGTGAGTTCGAGTCCTGCCCGGGGAGAATTTGAGAGATGCTGAACAATGAAGGCGATTTGAGTTAATATCGCCTTCATTGTTTTGTCGTCGGACATTCAATATCCTATCAAGACTGATGCGAATTTTTGAGCATCACTTCGCGTGAATTCCGCACTTTTCTGAGGATAGATCGCATCAAAGCATCAGAATCCGATTATTCCGGAATTGTTTAAGTTAACGGCAATTAGGTAAAAGGGTGTAAAGATTCGTGAAATAAGAGCTTCCGTTACTAGTGGTATAAAATAGGATCTTAAAGTGAGTCTGGCCAGCAGCGTGCCCCATGGATCACAGCCAAAATTTCCAATTTATTATTCTTGATACGGTACGGTACAATGAATGCTGTTCCAGGGATGATAAGTTCCCTTGTGCCATCAACACGTCCTGGCCGGCCGAGTTGAGGATGTTTGCGAATAGAGTCGATCGATTTTTCAATCCGTTCTATGATTTGTATTGCACTGGACGGTCTTTCTGCTGCGATATACTCATAAGCGTTGTTTAAGTCTGCTACCGCAAGGCGAGTCCATGCGATCTTCACCTACGCCACTTCGCAAAGGCAGCCGCTACTGCGCTCTCTTTAGCAAAATGACCAGCCTCAGCCTGGCGCAATCCCTCCCTGATATGTTCTAGGTGCCATTCATGTACTTCTAAGTAATTATCGATAGCTTCGTTCAGAACATAGCTTCTATCTCGGGACATATCATCTGCGATGGCGTCAAGTATTTTCTTTTTCTTTGTATCCAGGCGAAAGGTAACTATCTGTTTATGCATAGTATGGGAACCTCCTATGTAACTTATATAATAATACATCGTAATACATAATATGTCAAGACCTACACAGGGGTCTTTCATTGAAGAGGAGTCCTGTCTGGGATTAGGTTGCACACATATTAGAACTATCAGAAAGAATCCCGTTGCAAGTGAAAAAACATTTTCTCACAAATAAGAAGAAATAGCCCAAGCTTTAGAAAACTTGAGGGTTCTTGTAACGGGAGGGGTTGTGAGTTCTAGTCCTGCCGGGGAAAATTTAAAAGATAATGATAAATGAATTCAATTTAAGTTAATATCGCCTTCATTTTTTGTGGTCGGATCTTCAAAGGCATTTCAAAGCTGATGCGAATTTTTCAGCATCACTTCGCGTGAATCACGCACTTTTCCCACTATAGATCGCATCAAATCATCAGAATACGATTATTCCGGAATTGTTTAAGTTAACAGCGATTGGGTAAAAGGGTGTAAAGATTAGTGAGGTAAAAGTTCCCATTGACAGTGAATGCGCCAGTTTGTAGTGATATGTGGTTAACTCAAAATATATCCTGAAGCGGGCCCCTTACCGACTTGAACGATTGTTTTAAGTTTCTTTAACCGCTGAAGATAAAGTTGCGCAGTGCGTTTGGGGCATTCAAGGATATCAACTACATCCTTGACTGTAATCCTTCCTATTTGATCTAAAAAATCAAGAATTTTCATCTGATTAGCATCAAGATAGATTTGTGACTGAAACTGCAAATCAACTTTTCTCAAGGATAAATCGGTGACTTTGGCTTTTACGGCGTCAATTTCGTGTTTGAAACCCTTTACGAAATATTCGAGCCAAGGAGTAAAATCAATCCGCCGTTTCTCATAATTCCTGCCTATGTTTATAGCCGCGTAATATTTTGCCCGCTCTTTGTTGTAGTAGTCTTCAAGAGCAAAAAGCCTTCGGAAATCGTATCCGCGTTCATAAAGGATCAAAGTAGCCAAAGCTCGAGCAGTTCGGCCATTGCCATCGTTAAATGGATGGATTGCAGCAACTTCCTGGTGCGCAATTCCGGCTGCAATAATAGGATGAATGTTTTCCGTGAAGTTGGCTTCTAGCCATTTGATCAAATCAGCGACAAGACCAGGAACTCGTTTGGCCTCGGGTCCGGTATAGACTGTTTCATCTGGCAATCCTAATCGTCGACGAACTACATAAATTGGTCCTTTACGATAATACCCAGATTGATCTTCCAACAACGTTCGATGGGTAACAAGTTGGTGAATTTTAAGGAATACCCTTTCAGTGATCGGTTGCTTTTTCTGGACGACTTGACTGACGTAACGCAATGCTCCCAAGTAGTTTTCAACTTCAAATATATCCCGGGCAGGAGCATCAACTCTTTTGTGAGCAACGATGGCTTCCACCTGCTGAAGATTCAGAATGTTGCCTTCGATCTTGGTGGAACTATGGGTCATCCGAATCAAGGCTTGCCGTCGTAACCGCAGTTCGTGTTTAGGGAGGAGTTTAGCTCGATCTATCGCCGCTTTAGCTTCTGCGATTGCAGTTAGCATTGCAACGATACTATTTGTGAGCCTGTATTGGGGATTAAACATACCGATAAAATATTATACTAAAATAATCGCGCAATAATCGCGCAAATAATCGCGCAACCACACACTCGGTGTTACTGAAGTGGTTTTGAAACTAAAACAACATTAAGCTTTTCGGGTTCTTTTGATCTCATCGATAATCCCAACGTCGCTAAACTTGTCTTGGATAGATGTTCTCAAATCCTTGAACTCTGCCAGCAGTTTCCTCTTATCAAAACGTTTCATCACAATAGTATCCTTATCAATGAGCGCAATACTAAACATTGTTCCCTTGGGAGCTGGCATCTTATCCCGGATTGACTTTGGGATGACTGCCTGTCCTCTTTGTCCCACTGTCGTTAGTTCAATCTCCACAGGTTTCCTCCTTTATATGATTAACATATTAATATGATATACATATCATACCATGTAAATATAGGGTTTTCAAGTCCCATGATTGAGGATCCTGGGGACCAAATATTATGAACCTTTACTATGACAAGCTCAGACAAGAGCTGTGTCAGGCAACAGTGAGGCAAAATTTACTGTTTTGGGTGAACTTTGTCCCAGACGCTTCGTAGGTGTTCTTGTAACGGGAGGGTTGTGAATTCGAGTCCTGCTAGGTGAGAATTTAAAAGATGCTGATAAATAAATGCGATTTGAGTAAATATCGCCTTCATTGTTCAGCATTTTTCAAATTCTCCCCTGGTTGGACGACTTTCGCAACTGGCTATTTTATAGCCATCACCCTATGAACTCCCGGGCAGAAGGGTCTGGCTTTGAATGATCAGCGCGAATTTTTGAAGATCTTGGCTATTGAGATCCGACACCACCCAATAAGCCATTCCTCCTTTGGTCCAATGCACGATATTATATCCTCGTCGAGACAGCAAGGCCGGGGTTCGATCTTTTTCCCGGCCTGAAGGCCACATCAGCAAATTGATGAAATGCTGGTGGTGCTGGTAAACGAGAGCCGCAACCGGTCTTTGTAAAATATAATCCAACCTCCCTCCAATAAGCGGAAAAGAGTATTCGGAAAGATCCAGAACAAAAGGAGCATAGTCCAGTTTTCCGCTGAACCAAGGTTTGACCGTATGCCGGTCTGTGGAAGCGACATCCGTCAGATGGGCCCCCATAAGGGAACGGACATGCGCTGATACGATTTCCTGGGCTATTTGGCGGTTTTCCAGAGCATCCTTGACGATGGGCGCGCCCATAAATATCGCCGCCATCCCCAAAGCCAAGGCTCCCATTGGGATCCATGACCGAAAGCCTCTCCACGACGAATTCCAAGATTCTTTTTCTCCTGCAGGGGCAGGAGAGCCCCGGGGAAGCGCCATCCTGCGCAAACGCTCCGGCACTCGCTCGTGCAGTTGAGCTGCTTGCAACGCCGTGCGCAGCCCTTGCAGGTTTCCTAGAAGCTTGGCGCAATCCGCGCAGGATTCCAAGTGCCGTTCAATCTCCAGGCTTCGCACCAAATCCATCTCCCCGTCAAAATAGCCGCCAATTAATGGCTGGATTTCTTCGCAATTCATAATGGCCTCTTCAATTCATCCAAACTCTGCTGCAGTCGCGTCCGAGCCCGGGCCAAGCGGGACATTACCGTCCCAATAGGAATCCCAAGCACTGCGGATATTTCCTTATAGTCCAGCTCTTCCAGTTCCCTTAAGACGATCACTTCGCGAAACTCTTGAGGCAGCTCCTGAACTGCCTGCCGGATCCTCTGGCGGTGAAAGCTCTGCAGCGTCCATTCTTCCGGATTGGAGTGTTCCTCGGCCGGCTCGGGAACGGCATCTATCGAGCAGATGAACCCTTCCTGGGAACGGTTTCTTTGCAGCCAACTGTAACAGGTATTCCTAACGATGGTCAGAAACCAGGCGCGGGCGCTTCCTCCGCGATAACCTGAAAAATATTTCAGGGCGCGGACCAGGGCTTCCTGGACGACGTCTTGCGCGTCTTCCGGCCTGTGCGTCAGCCAGCGGGCCAAAGTATAGGCCGCATCCAAGTGAGGCAGGATGGTCTCGTTAAAGCTGCTAGGATCGTCGTCTGGATTCATGGGCTTGATGCCTTCTATTGATAAGACCAGGTCATGGGCTTTTTTATTCCCGAAATATCCCGGGAATATTTTACCAGTTTCAGGAGTCTATTAGACGAAACACAAACTCAAAAAGCAGTTAAGGAGGTTCTATGAATATCGATAAATTCTGGACGTGGCTGTGGAATCCGCCCGCTGACGCGCCGCGAGCGGTGGTTTTATTGCGCGTGATGGCAGGCAGCGTATTTTTGTGGGAAGGGATCATGAAATTCGTGTTTCCTAACTTGGGGGTGGGGAGATTCATGAAGCTCGGATTTCCTTTTCCGGGACCAACGTCCGCATTCACGGCCTGCCTGGAAATCATCGGCGGGATCTTTTTCATCGCGGGCTGGCAAACCCGCACAACGGCGCTTCTATTCGCTATCGAAATGCTGGTAGCGGTTCTCTCCACAAAGATTCCCTTGTATTTAGGAACTTATCCTCTCGCTCTGCCGCCCGCGCCTCCCCAGATCGGATTTTGGGCGGTGCTTCATGAGGTCCGCTCGGAGTACGCGCAAATGTTCGTATCGATCTTCCTGGCCCTGGCAGGTCCGGGGCCTTTATCAATGGATGCGCGATGCAAGGCACAAAAGGAGACCCGCTCATGATGATGCTTTCAAAAAACAGACTACGCTTCTGTTTATTTTGGCTTTGCATCATCGCTCTCTGGGTTGGATTAAATAGAAATCCAAGGGATGGAACGGCATCTATGAGCTCGGAGGCTTCTCTCCAGACTGCTGATCGACCTTCGCCTTATCAAGAGGGCAGATCGGCAATCGAGAAAAAAGATTACGCAGCCGCGAGCCGCCTATTTCGTGCCGCATTGAGCAAAGACCCTCAAAATCCGGACGTTCTCAACATGCTCGCTTTCAGCGAGCGCAAACAGGATCGCTTGGCGGAGGCTTTCGGATACTATGAGAAGGCTTTGCACTTCCGATCGCGTTTCCCCGAAGCCCGGGAATATCTTGCGGAAGCCCACCTCCAGGCAGCCATGAATGAATGGCGAACTCTACGTGGATACGGTTCCGAAGGCAAAGAAGAGGCAGGGGAAATTGAAAAAGCCTTTAAACAAACCGCTCGTCAATTCGGACCTCAATAGCGCTTCCGAAAGAACACATAAAAACCGCTGTTTAAAAGTGAAAACTCCTATTCATGGCGGGTCAGCTATGTCCATCTCATTGACCTTCCCCCATTGGATAAATTTTAACCCTGCATCACAGTTATCTAGATTGTGATGTAACAGCTGTTTTTGCTAAAATATCCGTTACATAAAAATGCCTTCGTGGTTGATCCTAACTCATCAGCTTCCTTCTCATCCTTCCAATGCCCGGGTGAAGGTATGGCGCAAACTACAAACGCTTGGAGCCGTCCCCATTAAAAATTCCATCTATGCCCTGCCCAATCACGGGTCAATGCGCGAGGATTTTGAATGGCTCAGAAAAGAGATTCTCCAAATGAAAGGCGAAGCTTCCATCTTTGTGGCTGATTCCATCAACCAAGTTGAAGATAAGGAGATCGTCCAGGCCTTTCAAACTGCGCGAGCCAAAGACTTTGATCGGGTGATCGAGGAAGCCGGCCGGCTCGCTGGACGCATCAGGAGCCTTTTGGAAGGCGGACACATGAAGCCGGAAACTATCGCACGGCTGGATAAGGATTGGAAACTATTGAGAATGGATTGGGACCGGCTGCAGAAAATCGATTTTTTCAGAGCGCCCAACCGCTTGAAAGCCACATCGTCAATCCAATCTGCGCAGAAACTCTTTGAGCAAGCGAGAACATTATCTGTGAAAGGCGTCCCCAAAGCTCCTCCTCCGGCAGATTTAAAAGCTTTGCAGGTGCGGGTCTGGGTGACCCGCAAGTTTCCGCACATCGACCGGTTAGCTTCAGCATGGCTAATCTGCCGGTATATCGATCCAAAGGCGCGGTTCAAATTTGTCAACGAGCCTTATACGGTGAAGGTCCGGAGAGAGGTTCGTTTCGATATGGTTGAGGCTGAATTCACCCACTATGGAGACTGGTGCACGTTTGAGACATTTCTATATCGTTTGGGATTGAAAAATCCGGCCTTGGCAGAACTGGCCCAAATCGTCCATGACATCGATTTGAAGGACAATAAATTTGGACGAAGTGAAGCGGCAGGGATTGCATCCCTCATCTCGGGGCTTTGTCGTTTACGGAAGGGAAACGATTTTGAGCTTTTGGAGGCGGGGATAGGGATATTTGACGCGCTATATGAAGAGTTAAAACAAAAATAAGTATCGAAAATCACGATGGAGTCTATGCAACCCCAAGATACGACGCTTCAGCAAGAAACGCCTCGATATTCTCTTTCCCAATTGTTGATTTATTTCTTAAAGTTGGGGGCTCTTGGTTTTGGCGGGCCCGTGGCCTTGGTCGGCTATATGTACCGCGACTTGGTGGAGCAGAGACAATGGATTTCAGACGCGGATTACAAAGAGGGATTGGCGTTGGCGCAGCTCGCCCCCGGCCCGTTGGCAGCTCAGACCGCCATCTATATGGGCTATGTCCATTACCGAATTATAGGAGCGACTGTCGTAGGACTGGCTTTCGTTTTGCCTTCTTTTTTGATGGTTGTGGCTTTGGGATGGACTTATGTCCGATTTGGCGGTCTTCCCTGGATGCAGGCAGTTTTTTACGGTGTTGGGGCGAGCGTCATCGGGATCATCACGTTCAGTGCGCACAAGCTGACTAAAAAAACGATTGGGAAAGACAAGCTGTTATGGGCGATCTTTCTCATTGCCGCCGCGGTGACCGCTGTCACGGAATCTGAAAACGTCCTCTTGTTTTTACTTGCGGGGATCATTTTTTGGCTGGTCAAAGCTCCGCCAAAATTTTTGCGGAGGCCAGCCGCTGAGTTCAGCGTGCTCTTGCCGTTCGCCGGGCTATCAACGTATAAACCAGGCCTGCTCTGGAAAATCTTCCTTTACTTTGCCAAGGCAGGGACTTTTGTTTTTGGCAGCGGGTTGGCGATTGTGCCTTTTCTCTATGGCGGAGTGGTCAAAGATTTTCACTGGCTCAATGACCGACAGTTCATGGATGCGGTGGCCGTGGCGATGATTACTCCGGGTCCCGTGGTCATAACCGTTGGATTCATCGGATATCTGGTTGCCGGTTTTGCCGGGTCTTCGATCGCGGCTCTGGGAACTTTTTTGCCTTGCTATTTGTTCACGATCATCCCGGCCCCATACTTCAAAAAATACGGCAAGCGCCCGGATATCGCCGCCTTCGTGAATGGGGTCACGGCCGCCGCGGTTGGAACGATCGCCGGAGCGGTGATTGTGCTTGGCCGCAGGTCCGTCACGGATATTACAACGGTCATCTTCGCTCTTGTCACCTTGGGCTTGCTCTGGAAGGTCAAAAAAATACCTGAGCCGTTGATCGTATTGGGCGCGGCGGTTCTTGGGCTGGTTTTAAAGTTGTGGATGCCGCATTAGTAAAGGGGCTAAAATTTTCGGTAAAGAGAAAACTAAAAAGGGAGGAATAAACATGAAAATAAGAAAGGGGGCGATGTCATCCGTTGTAACGGCAGCCATCTACCTGTTTATAGGCCGCATGTCTCTGCGAGCGGATCAGACTGCGCCGGTCAATGGTGAAACGCTGAAAGGGATCAAGGTTTCTCTCGCAGCCGGAATCATGGCCGCTGAAAACAAAGGCAAACCCATCTCGGCAAAATTTGAGGTGGAAGACGGCAAGACGCAACTATCCGTTTACGCGGCCAAAGACGGAAAGCTTTCAGAGATTGTCGTTGATCATGGGACCGGCAAAATCTCAAAGATCGAGGCAATCACCACCGGCGAGGATCTTACGGACGCGAAAGCGCAGAATGAAGCGATGGACAAAGCGAAACTCTCGCTTCGAGCCGCCGTCCGCAAAGCCGTTCAGGCCAATAAGGGTTTTAAAGCAATCAGGGCCATGCCAACCGTTAAGGAAGGGCACCCGGTCGCGGAAATCTCTATCGGCAAGGGAAAAGAGGTGAAAACGGTATCTGAGAAATTGGATTGAGGAGGATGTATATGAAAGCGCGCAAGAAAATTTCTACCGGGTTTTTAGTAACTTTGTTAATGGCCTTCACGTGCGTCAGCCCTCGCCTATTCGCTATGGCTGAGGATAAAATCAACAATGCGAAAATCGAAGAACTGACCGGCGCCAAAGGCAAATGGAACGAGAAGGAAGGCGTTTTTAAAGTCAGCGTGCCGCGATCGGATCTAAACATCATGGCTGCCGGAATAAAATTGCCGCCCTCTATGGGACTAACGGCTTGGGCCGCATTTAAGAATATGGAAGGCCACACCATGGTCATGGGAGACATTGTCTTGCTGGAGGATCAGGTTAACCCGGCGATGGACGCAGCATTGGAAAACGGCTTGGAAGTGACGGCCCTTCACAACCATTTCTTTTGGGATTCCCCTAAGCTTATGTTCATGCACGTGGGCGGAATGGGCGACAGCGAAAAGCTGGCTCAGGCCATCGGGAAAGTATTTGAGAAGCTCCATCAGCAAGGAAAAACAAATCACTTGGCCGCGCCAAACTCTCAGGAACGCTCGATCCATGCCGACAAACTGGATGCGATTCTTAAGGCTACGGGAGAAACAAATCAGGGAGTTTATAAATGGACTTTCGGCCGCACCATCACGATGTCGGGAATGGAATTCGGAAACGCCATGGGCGTTAATACTTGGGCGGCCTTTTTGGGAACCGATGACAACGCGCGGGTTGCCGGAGACTTCGCCATGCTGGAGGACGAACTTCAATCCGTTCTAAAGGCCTTGCGCAAAGCTCGAATCAACGTTGTGGCAATCCACAACCACATGACGAAGGAAAGCCCGCGAATGATGTTTCTTCATTATTGGGGCGAGGGCAAGGCAGAAGATTTGGCTCGGGGTGTCCGGTCGGGGCTGGACTGTCTTTCCAGCCGTTGAATCTCAACAGTTCCCGTAGTCGGGGGACGATTTATGCTTTACTGGCGGCATTTTTGTTTGGAGCATCAACACCCGCCGCAAAACACCTGCTTAACGGCATAAATCCTTGGCTCTTGGCGGGCGTCCTTTATCTAGCCTCTGGAATCGGGCTTTTAATATTACGTTTGCTGATAACTTATTTCCAGCGCGACAGCAAAACAGCAGGACTGCACGGGACGGATTGGAAATGGCTTGCCTTCGCAACTTGCTTCGGCGGTCTGGTGGCCCCTGTTTTATTGATGGCGGGTTTGAACCGGACAGATTCCGCAACCGCTTCCCTCCTCCTCAACTTGGAAGGATTTTTTACCGCGATCCTGGCTTGGGTCTTGTTCAAAGAACCCTTCAGCAAACAAGTTTTAGCCGGAGGGCTCGTTATTCTGGCGGGCGGAATTATAGTTTCCTGGACCGGGATCCCCAGCCTGATCCAATTTTCGGGGCCGATTTTAATCATCGGAGCTTGCCTGGGCTGGGCCTTGGACAATAATTTTACAAACCGAATTGCCGCCAGCGATGCCCTACAAATTGCGATGGTAAAAGGTCTCTTTTCTGGCATCGTTAATATATCGATAGCTCTCAAGCTGGGGCAATCCTTGCCGCCTTTAAGCATCCTCGCTCCCACCTCGCTTGTTGGTTTCCTGGGATATGGAGTAAGCCTGCTTTTCTTCGTGTTGGCTCTTAGGCACATTGGAGCCGCGCGGAGCGGGACTTATTTTTCTCTTGCTCCATTTGTCGGGGCTGGGGTTTCGGTAGTGAGCGGCATGATGCCTTTAAACCGGCAACTTTTAATCGGTGGGCTCGTTATGGGGATAGGCGTGACGATCTTGTTGATGGAAAAACGAAAAGATGTTAACTTAATTTGATTTTAGCATTTTTAGAAATGAACTTTCGATTTAACGTCTATGCGCTAAATCGCTTATTTCAAGACTAAAAGATAGCCGGTTGCGAACGTCATCCCACCAGAGCCCCAAACCGCATGGTCATAAAAAGTACATATAATTTTTACATTAAAACAATGTGCAATTTGTTACTTTCTTCATAAACTTCCTATAGACTAAAATTTCAAAGACACTGAGTAAGGAATTTCGGACCGGATGTCCCGATATGAAAAGGAGATATAGAGATGAATATGATTGAGTCGTTAATAGAGAAACATGGTCGGCTTAGACAAGAACTCTCAACCATTGAAGAGCGGCTTCCCCAAGCTGATTTCGGACAAATGATTCATGAGTTTATTCTCAACTATCAACGTCATGAGGAGGTTGAAAGGGTTTTGTTTAAGAAGGTTATTCAGACCATGGCTAATTCAAAAGAAATGTGGCCGCTCAGAGGCTATGACCACGTCCTCGATGGTACAAGGACATTGCTTAAGGAGCTTCTAAGCATTATTAATAGTGGTCACGTGCTTTCGATTCAACATGCCTTTTCCAATTTTCATCTTCTGGCATTATCTCATTTTAAGTATGAGGAGAATTGGATTTTCCCGCTCATCAAGAGGGGGCAGAAGGAGTTCCTGAAAGAAGAGAGAGAGTTTTCAGACGAAATACTGCAAAACTTAGATCATACTAAGTCCAGAGATCGTGACAATACATTTGTGGTCGCATAAACCGCGGGAAGAATTCATGAATTTTAAAATTGTGGTAGAGGTATCGCAATAAGTCCAAACGAAGATACAGGAGTATTGGGTTTGGTTCCAACAATTCGATAATAAGGCACTGGCAGAAGTCAAGATCCGCAGATTGGAACCCAAATCCTCACCGTCTCGGCTGGCTTATACCCTCGATTCCTCTCTTTGAGCTTTAACCTGTTTAATTTCTCTTCCAGTCCTGTCTATCCCTGTAAAATTTAATCATTTTTCACCCACTGGGTGAAACCTTCTCACTCGATGTCTGTGTGTTACCTGATCTTTTGGGAATTAAAGAGATGAATTGTTGTAGAAGACGGCCAGTTGCGAAAGTGGTCCAACCCGGGGAGATTTTTCCGGCATTTCATGCCTGAAAAATCAGGGCAATCGAAAATAGATACGGAGGTTCGATTAGGGTCTAATCTATATTTTCCAATATTTCCATCAGGAAATTATTCATCGATTCAGAAATCAGTCCATCGTATAAAATCTAGAAGTGCCTGATGAAGCTGATCTCGGCCCATTGGTGGGAGAATCCGCTTTTGAATTCGCGACCCTGGAAGCTGCGCGTGAACTGCAGTGCATAACCCTTACGCTCGATGGTTATGCCGACCTCTCCGCGGAGAACGAAACGCTCGAGTTCCTCAGTTGGCAACGTATAGGGGCTGTTGCGGTTGAAGAGTCCGCCTTGTAGCGTGGCATCGTAGCCGACCACCTTTTGCTCAAGGCGCCCGAATAAGTAGAGGCGGTTGTTGTCATCGGTGATCTTCCCGAAACGGCTTGCTAGTCCCGCGGCCGCATTGGTGTAGAGTGTGCCTAAGGTAGAGTCAACGAAGATGGCTGCGTCCGCTAATGCGGTAGCCGCTACTCGTTTCTCTATCCGGACATAATAATCTAAAACTAGGTCGTTGCGAATCTGGTTATCCCATCCCCGAGGCAGCGAGCTGCCAAGTGCCCGATGCAGGCCCGTCTGGATTTGTTTGCCGCCCGAGCCCTCGCCGATCAAGCCGGTATCCAGTTCGCTGATCAGCGTTAGATCCCGTCTCGGGTCGCTGGAGATGAGGGAATGGCCCAAGAACAGGTAGGATGCAAAGGGTCTGTCGCCAATGAGCGCCGCATCGGAGTCCAAGGTTGTCGGGGTGAAGCCGCAATGCCGGAAAGTCAACCCGTAGGACTTGGAGCCGCCATGAAGAGCAACCAACAAGTTTATGAGGGGAGACTTAGCCAGTGCTGAATGGAAGAGGGCGAACCCATAACCCTGTGTGTAGTAGCGGTCCGTTCCAGTGAAGAAATCATTGGCGTAATCGAATCGGAAAAGGCGTTCGTTTCTGACCAGCCAGGCATTGTCATTACTATCGATATTGCCGGCCACCACCCGCACGGGAATAAAAGACGGCAATAGGATCGCAACCCAGGCAAGCAGAAAGTGTGAGGGTCGCATCCAACCAACCCAATTCAGTTCTTTCCATGACATATTAGATTCTGGCTTGCAAACATTTTACCCTTATTCGGAATTTGATGATTCTGCCATTCCTCAAATTAGCAGGTGATTAGTGCAATCCGTCTCGTTTAGGGGGCACTCACTAAGGAAAATGTAGCGACCGCTAACACCATTTCAGACAGTTACCTGTCAAAATATTGAGCATGGTAGAAAAAGGATCGCTGGAGTTACTCGGGTTTGAATTCAGTCCAAGAGCTGTCCGGATTAAATTGGGTTAGGTTGGGCACAATCTTGTCCGTTTCAGTGCCCAGATTCGATTGGTAGACGGTGCCATCCTGATTGACGATCAGGGTTTGCACTCCGGTTCCGCCGTATTCTGACGGCCAAGCGACTAAAGCAAACCCGGCGGTCATGGCGCCGTCAACGATATAATTCTTCGCCCCACCCTGCGCATCCGGTCCCTGAGCGGTCAGGATCCGGAAGTAGTAGCCGTGATAGGGTGTACGCTCGCCCGGTTTCATGTCGTAAGCGGCTTTCGCAAAATCAGCCGGCACCGGGGACGGGAGTTCCCCATTTTTAACTTCCCAATAAAGTCCATCCTGCAGGCTGGAAGAACTAACCAGTTTCTGAGCGTATTCGGGAATCCCTTTGTGTAGATGGGTTTGCGCATATTGATTCTGTGCTTCGACATAGCCGCGGCAGATTTCGATTGCGATGAGTTCATGCACCCCGATATAGCGGGAAAGAGATTCTTTTTCTCCTTCGAAGGAGTCGAACATCCACCGTCCATTTTTTTGAGTGAGAGGGACCGGGAAAGGCCAGTCTTCATCACCAATCGATATGAAAATTTTGGTTGGATCAGAAGGGTCCGGGACCAGAGTTGTTTTCTTGTGAGCCAATTCAATAAATCGTGCGCGCGACTGCGCATCTTCTGTTAGATCTCCCGATTCGGTCAGGTTTTTGCCGTTCGGCGCGAAAATCTGTAGAAGCGCCTTCGTGTCGTTGGCTTCCAAGGCTTTGATTAAAGCTTCGGTGGCTTCCTTTGAGCTTGAAAACGTTTTGGGACGATCTGCGGTTGATGCATCAGAAAATGAAAACACAGGTAACAGCATGATCGTCACCCATGCCACAACACCGATGCGCTTAAAAAACCTTTTCACATTGAATTTTTTTTTCATCGTCTTTCTCCTCGGCTATTGTGCTCGCCGTCCTGATTGCCCCCATGATTATTCCAGGCATCCCTTGTGGCATGTCCCAGGCTGGAACGGCCTCTTTTACTGTAAACCCGGGAATTGGAACCGTGTTGAGTTCCGCCAAAAGCGCTCCGGTTGCGCGTTGCCGAATTCGGCATGATGGCGCGGTTACCGATCCGATTTGAGGTGACTTGAGGGGACATAGCTCGCTGATGAAATTGTTGCTGCACATAGCTGACGGTTGGACGAATGAACGCTGGGTGACCCGTGTCGGAAGCATTAAAGTGTTGGGCAAGTTTGTGGTTGGGATAGGCGACTCCCATTCGGTGTTCCGAATTGTGAACCCAAACCGTGTTGTTATGGATGTTATTGATGCCTCTGACAGCAGAACCCATGGACACCAGCCAATGGCCCGTTTCTGAAACCAATGACCAGACCCCAACCCCCGCAATACCTCCAGAACAATTGGAAACCTTAGTGGCATCCATCGCACTTTATCCGGATCCGCTGATCAGCCAGATTCTTGTCGCCAGCACCTACCCACTGGAACTGGTCCAGGCCGGTCAATGGTCGCAGCAGCACCCCGAATTGAAGGGACAGGCCCTCAAGGATGCCGCGTCCCAGCAGAGTTGGGACCCGAGTGTACAGGCCCTGATCATTTTTCCTGACGTCATCAAACGGCTAAACGCCGACGTTTCCTGGACGACCCACCTAGGCAACGCTTTTCTAGCGGACCAAGGCAGCGTAATGGATGCGATTCAGCGCATGCGGGTTAAAGCGGAACAAGCGGGGAAATTGAAGTCAACGACTCAGGAGAAAATCACCGCCACAACTCAATCCG
>Ga0207133_1091_pt1 | contig 15278 bp, 17 predicted proteins | sample Alteio_BWMinHeat_11_FD_153537 | JGI IMG/M metagenome (GOLD analysis project Ga0207133, IMG submission 153537) | Enriched cells from forest soil in Barre Woods Harvard Forest LTER site, Petersham, Massachusetts, United States -... | ecosystem: Environmental > Terrestrial > Soil > Temperate forest >... | reverse complement strand
ATTCCTGCGTGAATTGCCCGGACGTCGAGTAGATGCCTACTCGATCGGAAGGCGCCAGCGAATCAAAAAAACGGCCCGCGGAGGTTCGCACGAACAGCGCATCCTGCATCGTGAGGTGCTGGTCGTCGAAGACGACGGAAACAAACCGCTGCGGCAACGCGGCCGCCACCGCTTTTGCGGCCTCGGGATCCGCTGGAGCATTCGGATCAGCAGCCGTCGTGGTCGGAACTGCACGCGATTCCGGAGTCTCCACGCTAAATGTGGAGATTGTTTGCAGTTTGCGATTGTCGGTAAGCTGAAAGTCTTCCTTGTGCAGATTCGGGACTACTTTGCCTTGCGAATCGCGCACTACCACCCGCACCAGAACAAGGTTTACGCGAACTTTGAATGTTGGAGCCGTGTCGCGGCTGGAGACTTCGGCACTATCGTTGGCAGGCGCCTGCGGCTTGGCCGGCTCCCTGGGTGTTTGGGTAGCCGCGCTGGCGGCGGGAGGAGCAGGTGAAGTGGGCGTTTGCGGGCGAACGGGAGCAGTCAGGAGAGTCAGCACGAACAGCAAGAAGAGACACTTCAAGAGCCGGGCGAACGGGAACTGAGGTCGGTAGGACATCCTTTTCCTTCTCTGATCCGTATCCGCAGGCACCGCCGGATCTCTCGGGAACCGGCACTACGGGGGGAACCTTGGGCCAGACTCGCGAAATGACTATACGCTCTGGTTAATTTTTGTGTCAACGCGTTTGCCAGCAGCGCGGTAGGCCGCCAGACTCCATATATCCTGCGCGTCATCACGACGCATAACATAGCGGTCCCCGCCCGCGGCCCGCACTCGAAAGTAAGTCGCTCCCGGCGAATACCAACGGTCCTCCACCTCTTCGACCTCTAAGGTCTGCGCTTTGAACACGATGCGGACAGGACGTTCTTCCGACCTATAACCCGAATGGCACTCCACGCGGACCACCTGTTCCGACATGACCTTCAGCCATACCTTTGCCATCATGTTCCTTGGTCACTTCTTGTTCATCGAGCCGGGGCCCCGCGTCGGTTCTCCGCCAATTCCGCGTTCCATGCGGCACCCAGGAATATGATGACGGCAGAAAGTTGCATCCACACCATCAATCCGATGACCGCCGCAAGCCCTCCGTAAACAATGCTATATGGCACGCGTCGCACGTAAAATCCAAATAGCAAGTTCGCAAGCCACCATAGCGACGTCGCCACCACCGCCCCCGGCAGGACGTGACGCAGGCTTTTCTCCCCCGGCCGAGCCACTCGATAAATCACGGTGAGCGCCAGCATCGCCAGTATAATCGCAGCTGCGGGAAAGAAAACCGTCCACCAGCCCTGCAGGATGTGCTGCGGGCCAAGCTCCAGCGCAAGCCAGCGTCGGATCGGCCGGCCAAGAACGCCCAATATCGCGGCCGCCAGCAACGGCGCGATGGTCACCAATAGCAAGGCTAATCCACGAAGCTGTCGGTGCAGAAAGCCCGGCTGTTCCTGGTCTCCATAAATTCTGTGAATTCCTTCCATGAGCAGACGCATCACCTGCGAGCCTGCCAGGAGCGTTCCCGTCCATCCCACCAGTGCAAGCTTCCAGGCTTCCGACCCGCGCTTCACCAGAAACTCGGACACGATGCTTTGGCTTCCGGGAGGCAAAAATGCTGTGAGGTCCGTGATCAAATCGAGCAGGCTCGTTCGTCCGCCGATACGGCTGGTCGCGAACCCCACCATGATGAGCAGCGCTGGAAAGAAGGCCAGAAACAGATTGAACGCGATGGCCTGCGAAATCATGCCACAGCGCGGAAATACTCGCGCGAACATCCGAAATGCTCGCTTGATGAAGGAGGAGCTCGAAGGCATAGCGCGCCATTATACGCATGGCAGGCTTCCCGCCGCACTGGAACGCCTCACATGGGCGCTGTCCAACACCACAGCGACCCGCTACTAAAGATGACGGTACATAACCAGCGCGTCGACAGGACCCCGCGTCGGATGCAGGAACGCCGCAGGAAGCCGTCCTACAATTTCAAAGCCCATGCTCTCCCACAGCCGGACGGCGCGCTCGTTGCTGCTAACCACGAAATTGAATTGCATGGAGAAGAATCTCCGCGCCTTGGCACGCTCCAGCGAATGCGTGCACATGGCCCGCGCAATGCCGCGCCCACTTGCCCACGGAGCGGTCATATAACCGCAATTCGCAACATGCGCTCCCCCGCCCTGCTGGTTCGCGCGCAAATAGTACGTCCCGACGATCTCACTGTTTTCTTCCGCAACAAACACTTCGTGGCCCGGCGCGTTCCAATACGCGAGCGCATCCTGGCGATTCATATCTTGCGGCAATGTATACGTATCGCCGACGCGGATTACCGATTCGAGGATTCTCCAAATCGCATCGTTATCGCCAGCGGTTGCTGCCCGAATCACCATACGTTAACCCGGTTCTCGCGTTTCGGTGTCCTGCCGCTGCGCGCCGTGTTTGATGGCCCATTCCACAGAGCCCGGCGGCGCGTTCATCACACCAAAAATATTCGCGTTCCTCAGATTCACAATGTGCTCCCAATGCAAATCGCGCAGATCAGCATTGGTCAGATCGGCGTCAGCAAGACTTGCCTCCCGGAGGTCGGCCCCACGCAGGTCCGCGTCAGTACGATCGCTTTCGTCCAGATTTCGCCCCTTCGGCGACCCGTACAACCTTGTCCAACGCCGCCTGGATTCTCTCGCTTATCTTCTCCTCCTACATTGTCAGCACTACGCGAAACTGTGCCTTGCCGCTCATCGCTCGCGCGAACGCCTCGTTCACTTTTTCCAGCGGGTACTCTTCAATCATCGGCCGAACGCCCGACCGTGACGAAAATCGCAGGGTGTCCTCCGAATCCATCGCGGTTCCGCTAGGCCATCCCTGGATATCGCGCCTGGCCGAAAGCAGCGATAGTGCCGAAACTTCCATCGGCTCAAATGGCGCGCCCACAACTAGCAATTTTCCGCCCGCGGCGAGCCCGCCTATCAACGCCGCCATCGCTTTCGCATTTGGCGCTGTTGCCAGGATCACTTTGGCGCCTCCCATCTTTTGCAGCTCCTCCGCTGGCGTTGCAGCATTCGTATCAATATAAGACGACGCTCCTAGTTTCTTGGCCAAAGCAGCATTTTCTGGGCCCCGTCCGATCGCCGCGACACGATATCCGGCTTTTGCGGCGAACTGAATTCCCAAATGCCCCAAACCGCCGATTCCCTGCACGCCGACCAAGTCGCCGGCTGTCGCTCCGCTATGCCGCAGCGAATTAAATGTCGTAACACCGGCGCAGAACAGAGGCCCAGCCTCGCGGGCATCGAGCTCCTCGGGAATCCGAGCTACCGCTTCGTGCCTTGCCAGCATGTATTCCTGGTACCCTCCGTCGCGCGTGATGCCCGTGATTGCTTCGTTCTTGCAAGTGACAAAATCTCCTCGACGGCACGAATCGCAAACAAAATCGTGCCCGCCGTGCCAGCCCGTCCCCACACGATCCCCTTTCTTCCATTCCGTCACTCCCTGGCCCACTCCATCCACAACCCCCGCAACTTCGTGTCCCGGCACGCGCGGATACGCTATTCCAGGCCAGAGGCCGTCTTTTACCAGATGATCGCTAAAACAAACCCCACAGGCTTGTACTTTGATCCGTACTTCGCCAAAGCCCGGCTGCGGAATTTCCCGCTCTTGAATCTCAAATTCTCCTCCCGCTTTCGTCACAACGGCTGCCTTCATCCTCGCCATCGCTCATCTCCTCGCGTCTCCGCGCGTGTTTGTCACGAGCCTCTGAAACTCCCCGCTTTTGATGCATCAGGATTGGGGTGCGTTAGGTGCGAACGGCGTCGGCTATCGGCGACAGGGCCACGACTAACTGGCCGGAACTTCCAACGGTCGCACAGGTAAACTTGGCTGCGACTTGGCACGCAGCTAATTCTTAAAGTAGCGCGCCAAGCGAAATGCGGTGTCCGCGGTGATTCCAGGGCGCTCGTGGATGATCCGCGATCCGCGTCACGGGAACCCGCAAACTGTTATCCAGTAAACGTCAACTCATACGCCGCGACGGGGCGGCGTCTGCTTGCCGCGCGTTTCGCCGCGTCGTACACTCGAACGGCACGCAAGCTAAGCCCGAGGACGCGCCCATGACTACGCCTGCAAAACCCGCGCCATCAACGATGTCGCGCAGCGAAGAAGCCGTCGCGAAGCATAAAAAATACATCTGGCCTTCGGTGACCAACTACTACCGGCAGCCGCTGGTCGCCGATCATGCCGAAATGCAACACGTTTGGGACGTCGAAGGGCGCAAGTACCTCGACTTTTTTGGCGGGATCCTAACCGTCTCGGTAGGTCACTGCAACCCCAGAATCACCAGCAAGATCAACGCGCAGGTCAACAAGCTCCAGCACATGTCTACGCTCTACCCGACCGAGCAAATCGTGGCGTTGGCGGAAAAAGTCGCGCAGATCACTCCGGGCAATCTACAGTCGAGCTTCTTTACAAGCTCAGGCAGCGAAGCCGACGAAGCCGCGATCCTTATCGCGCGCATGGCTACGGGTAGCTACGACATCGTTGCTCTCCGCCATGCCTATTCGGGCGGCTCCTCGCTAATGAAGTCCGTGACCGCCCACGCGCCCTATCGCAAAGCCGCCGTCATCAGCGTGGGTATTGCGCACGCCATCAATCCGTATTGCTACCGCTGCCCGCTGCACTTGAAATACCCCGAATGCGAAGTGGCCTGCGCCGGCGACGTCGAAAATCTCATCCAAACCGGAACCAGCGGCAGCATCGCTGCGTTCATCGCCGAGCCGATCCAAGGTGTCGGCGGCTTCATCACCCCGCCCAAGGAATATTTCAAAATCGTTTTCAACATCGTGAAGAAATACGGCGGCCTCTTCATCTCCGACGAAGTGCAGACCGGCTGGGGCCGCACTGGAAAAAAATGGTTCGGCATCGAGCAATGGGAAGTAACGCCGGACATTCTCACCAGCGCAAAAGGGATGGCCAACGGCGTTCCGGTCGGCTTGACAGTCACGACGCCAGAAATCGCCGCCGGCTTCCAAGGGCTAAACATCGCCACCTTCGGCGGCAACCCGGTAACCTGCGCCGCCGCCCGCGCCACCATCGAGCTAATCGAGGAAGATGACCTCCGGGAGAACGCGCACATCGTTGGCGCCTATTTCCGCGCCAGGCTCGAAGAGCTTCAGGCAAAACACCCAGTCATCGGCGACGTCCGCGGTATGGGCCTAATGCAAGCCCTCGAACTGGTCAAAGACCGCAGAACTAAGGAGCCTGCTCCAGACGCCACAACCCAAGTCATGGAAAGCGCCCGCGACAATGGCCTGCTTATCGGCAAAGGCGGCCTTATGGGCAACGTCGTTCGCCTAGCTCCCATGCTGAACACCACCAAACCCGACGTCGACGAAGCGATCCGCCTCCTCGACAAGTCCTTCAGTGAAGTTGTGAATTGATTTCAGGAATGCCGACAGCCTTTATCTCTGCGCTGATTCTCTTCTCGACGCTCCCACAGGCAGCGTCTCCCGACAAAAAGGTCGTGTGGAAGCAGGTGCAATTCGCCATCGTGCGATTCAACGACGAAGCGCCGCAATCCTGGAACATCTATCACACCGAAAAGCGTGGTGTCCTGCTGGTAAAACTCTGGAAGCGCTATCTGCTGCTGGATATTAAGGAACAAGAAGCCTACGAAGTCGATCCGCAAACTGTGAAGTCGCAAGGCGATAACGTGGAATGGTCCACCGCCGATCTGCCGGGCGATCCAATCGAAACCACCGAGTGGAAGGTGCGCGACGTTGGCCTGGTTGAACGCGTACGGTTCCGCTTCGGCAAAACTGGCCACTTCCTGGAAATCCAGTTGCCGTTAAAACCGGATGGCAAACCCGCCTACTAGTGACAGGCTTCGCCCTGTAGTTCCCGCGCGCCGTCAAGCCAATCTCACCGCCGGTACACCCCGTAATACCAGGGAATCCCCAGCGCCCCCGGTTCGACCGCCACCACGACGGTGTCGCCAATCTGAAATCGGTCGAAATCGTCGGCATCCACCGCCAAAGCCTCGACCTTCTGCCCCGCGCGCCACGAACGAACGTGCAACCGCCGGCTCCCGCGCACGATTCCCTTCATATTGAATTTACTCACCACCGAGGTCGGATAGTAAGCCAGATTTTTCTGCGAATCGAGCCGCCCATTCACAAAAAGCGTCGCAGCCAGAATCCACGGTAGCGGAATGAACCCCGAGTAGATGCGCTTCAGCACTTCCAGTTCCTTGTGCTGGCGCGCCCGCTTTTCGAGTATCACGGCGACCGTCAGCGCAACAAAAAAGAGCAAGCCGAAGAACACCAGCATCAAGTCCAAATCAAGCGGAGGATAAATCTGGCTCACGTAAGGAAACGCAAGCGAACCGACGAGAAAAATCGCGGTGCGCGCCACCAGCCGCCGCCGGAAGAACAGTTCCGCCGCATCGGACGTCAATCCGCACGAAGGACATTGGTCCGCGGTTCGCGGGGAGCCGCAATCGAGGCATCTGGTCAAACTCATACGACCTCAAACGCCATTCCGGACGAAGGGGGCGAATCCAAATTGACACAACGCGAAGCAATCCGCGCCGCGGCAACCATAGTATAAGACGCGGTTAAGAACCTGTGTTGGAAAGAGAAGCGAGAAGATCCCGATACCGCTGCTCGTGCTGCCTTTCCGAAAGCGTCACCGCCACGCCCATGCCAAGTCCCGGCTCGACCCGCCTCACCGAGCAATCCACTCTTACAGGCCGATCCAGCACCAGATGCGCTGTAAAACCGGCTCCGATCCACAACGGATCGGGCGATTCGATGAACATGCCATTGGAACTGATATCGCGCGTGCTGAGACGCAGGACTGCGGAACCCCATTCGATCTCGAGGTTGGCCCGAAACGAGTAGCGCGGCGCCCAGCGTCGGTCGGAACGCCGGGACAGTTGATCCCCACTGCCCATTGACCTGGTGAACACCTCTGCCAAGGATCACGAACAGCGGCGCCAGGGCGTTCTCGCCGCTCGATCGTTCTAAGCATACGCCTGCTACGGGCACACCCTTACGACGCCGGAACCGGATGTTTTGTTCCCAGCAATCCGGCTGGCATGCCGGACACTCTCCATCGAGAGCGAATCCAGCAAATGGGCTAAAGACGCTGCTTAGTCTTGCTTAGACGCGGATGGAGCGCCGGCGGTATCTTCCTTCCGAGCGGATTTTTCTCCCGCGCGAATTCGCCGCCGCACTTCGGCTTGCAAATACTTGCGCAGGCTCTCCGAAACGATTCCCGGTGAAGCCAAATCATTCAGATCGGAAACAGTGAGCTCCGGCAGATACGCGAGCACCGTGGCCAACGGCGACAACGGATGACGCACCAGAGCCAAGCGCACATTATAGCTAATTGACCACTTTCGATGTTGCGAGATGGCGCGTACAACGCCCGGTGGTATATTTTCGCGCGACAGCACTTTCAACACCTGCGCTTCTGTAAGATAGGCGTTATCTAAGACGATGGTCATGATCTGTGCGTGTCCTTCCGCAAGCAGCGCGCCAGCAAGACGCGCAGGCCCGCGCCGCGCCAGGGTGATTTTCTGTCCCAGTGGAAGCTGCGGCAGCCGCGAAGTCAGCTGATCCTCGGCATTCCGTTTCAACTCCGTCGGAATCCCCGGCAAGAGCGTTAGCTGCACGACGTCCATCAAGTAAAGATCGCGCAGCAAGCGCAAAGTCACCAGCCGCGGAGTCCGCGGATGGAACGCTAGGGCCTTCTTCACGCGGTAGCTCTTCAAAAGCGGCTTGCGGCGCGCCACTTCTTCAAGTATTTCCCCCGGCAGATTTTTTCGTTCCAGCAGAATGCACAGCTGCGTTTCCTCAAGCAGTGGATTATCAAGCAGCGCGAGCAATACCTCCGCATCGGCATGGTGAAGCAAAGCAGTCAATTCGTCGCCGGACGGAACATCCGCGCGATCCCGATTTCTATCCGCTTCCGCCATCTCAGTGCCCCGTTGCGTCCCCATTCCTCGCCTTGCCGCTCGTCGAATTCCCTCTCATCGTATTCTCAACCGTCACATTACCCGAAGACAGCAGCCGCAACGCCTCCCGCGCCGCAGCTTCTGCTGGAGAAACTCGAAGCACCCCAATTTCCGCTTGCGGGAAGGCACTCTTCAAACGCTCATCGATCTGATTCTCCAGAAATCTCGAGCGCCCAATCATCCCGCCCGTTTTTGCGATAACGAATCGCGTCCCTCGCAAATGTAAACGCTCCGCCAGATTTTCCGTCAGCGAAGCCAAATCAAACGCAGCCGCGCGCAATATCCCTTGCGCCAAATTCCTAGCCGCGCGTTCAGAGAAAGTGTTCGAAGAAGTTTCGACCCAATCGGCAACCGTGGCGACCACGGCAAACAATCGCGGAAAAACTTCGTCCGAAGCGGCCTGCGCCCGCGCTTTCACCTCAGACCAATCAGCACAACCCAGCTCACGCAACAGGCGCTGCCCGAGCACTGAATCCACACCGTTGCGATCGTTTTCGTGCATAGCCGTCAATACCGCTCGTCGTCCGATATCGTAAGCGCTGCCTTCGTCGCCAATCTGCGAACCGTATCCACCCGCGCGCGCCGATTCACCCGCTGTGTTCCGCCCCACTGCAAACGAACCCGTCCCCGCTAACAGCACAATCACCGGTCCGTCGCCCGCGGCGGCCAACGCAAGAGCGAGATCGGTGCAAACCTGAACCTTCGATTCCGGAAATTCCGCGGCAAGAAGCGCGTGAATCTTTTCGGCCGATTCCGGGGGGCCCGCTCCGGCAAGCCCCGCGCAGAGCGCAGCAGACGTTGCACCCTCGGGCAAGGCAGCCTGTGCGAGCGCCTGCCGCGCCGCCTCACGAATAGAGGTAATTGCCGCGCCAAATCCAACACGCAGCGGATTCGAAGGCCCCGCCTGTGATCGAGCCAAAATTGTGCCGGACTCGTCCATCAGAACGCAATCGGTCTTCGTCCCCCCGCCATCAAACCCCAATACAAAGCGCATACAAAAAGGATAAGCGAGAACCCCACTCAATGCATTGACGAAGAAATCGCCGTGCGCAATCATGCGCTGGGCCGGCCAACCGTGCCTCTCCGAACGCGCAGCCTACCCGCACACGCACTCTTCACGGATTTCTTGACCTGCGCAAGACCTGCCACTATTCTCGGTTCACTTTTTTGGGCGACGGAATGCGCGGAGCCAGAAACAATCCCCATTGCGGAGAGTCTCATGAAGAAAAATGAAGAAGCAGCTAGCTCCGTCCAAGCGGTCGCCACAAGTCACTAATGCCCATCCACCCGCTCGACCTCGCCATCGTCATTGCCTACCTCCTCGCCGTAACCGCGCTAGGCATGCGCTTCCGCCGCACAAAGAAAGCCGTCGCCCAAAGCACCCGCGAATCCGTAAGCCTCGACTATTTTCTTGGCGGCCGCACCGCCCCATGGTGGGCCCTCGCTCTCTCCATCGTCGCCACCGAAACTTCCACTCTCACTATCATCGGCACGCCCGCCATCGCCTACTCCACTAACCTCACCTTCATCCAACTCGTCATCGGCTATCTCATCGGCCGCATCCTAGTCGTCGTCGTGCTGCTCCCCGGCTATTTTCGCGGGCAATTTCTCACCGCCTACGCTCTCATCGAGAAACGCTTCGGCGAAAAAATGCGTGCCGTCGCCGCCAGTACTTTTCTCATCACCCGGGCCATCGCCGAAGGCGTCCGCGTCTCGGCAATCGCGCTCGTCGTCAGCGTGGTTCTCGGCACCTCCGAACGCCTCGCCGTACTCATAGTCATCGCTCTCACCATCCTCTACACCTTCGAAGGCGGCATGAAAGCCGTCATCTGGACCGACGTCGCCCAGCTCCTCCTCTATCTCACCGGCAGCGCCGTCACCTTTTGGGTTCTCCTCCACCGTATCCCCGGCGGATGGAGCGAAGTTACACAAGTCGCCGCCGCCGCTGGCCATAAATTGCAAGTCTTCGATTTTTCTTTTGACCTTGCCACGAAATACACGTTCTGGTCTGGACTCGTCGGCGGGGCGTTCCTAACCATGGCCAGCCACGGCACCGACCAAACCATCGTGCAAAGGCTTCTCGCCGCGCGTAACGAAAAAGACAGCCGCCGCGCGCTCCTCACCAGCGGCTTAATCGTCCTGATTCAATTCACGATTTTTCTGCTGATCGGCGTTCTGCTCTACGTCTTCGCGCAACACTCGCCACTGCTAGCCCCAGGCGAACGCGCCGACCGCATCCTCCCGCTCTTCCTAGTCCGTGAAATGCCCACAGGCCTAGCCGGCCTGCTCCTCGCGTCCATCGTCGCCGTCGCCATGTCCAACGCCAGCGGCTCCCTCAACTCCCTCGCCGCGAGCAGCGTTCTGGATTTCTCGAAACTCCGGGGCCATTCCACTGATCCCGTACAATTCCTCCGCCTCTCCCGCCGCATGACGCTAGTCTGGGGCGCCATACTAATGGCCTTCGGTTTCGTGAAATGGGGCCCGCTTCTCGAAACCGGCCTAACGGTCGCCTCGCTCCCTTTCGGCAGCCTCCTGGGCCTGTTCCTTCTCGGCACGCTCGACCGCCGTGCGAATGCCACCGGCGCCCTCACCGGCATGTTCCTCGGCCTAGCCACCATCCTCTGCGTTTGGCGCTATACACCCGTCGCCTTCACGTGGTACGTCTTAATCGGCGCAGTCGTCACATTTGTAATCGCAAGTATGGTGAGCCGATTCCGCAAACCAGAAAGCTCACCGTTATGAAGAACGATTGGAAGGGCGGGGCCTGTATACCCAGCAAGGGCCCCGCTCGTCCGCCCGGGAGTTCGCGAATCATCTCAACCGGAGGCATATGGGCGAAAAACGTCCAGAACTAGTCCGCGGCCTAGGTGCCTGGGCCTCCGGAGCCATCGTAGTCGGCACCATGATTGGCACCGGCATCTTCCTCAAGCCCGCCGAAATGGCCCGCGAAGGCCGCTTGGTCTCCGTCGTCTTCGCCGCCTGGATTGTAGGCGCAATCCTCTCCCTCTTCGGCGCCTTGTCATTCGCCGAACTCGGCGCCGCCATCCCCGAAGCTGGCGGCGAGTACGCCTACCTCCGTCGCGGCTTCGGCCCCGCATGGGGCTTTCTTTTCGGCTGGACGCATTCCATCGTAGGCCGTCCAAGTTCTCTAGCGTCTATCGCCGCGGGACTAATGCGTTTCCTAAGTTTCCTCATCCCTGCCGTCGCGGCCCCCATCTTCACGATCCACATCGCCATCCCCGGGCTAACTGGCTGGATTAAGCCCTACGATTTCGTCTTCACCTGGGCGCAACCGCTCGCCGTTTTCTGGCTCGTACTCATGACCGGCATTAACTATCTCGGCGTACGCCTCGGTGGCGCCGTCCAGGTTTTTCTAACCGCCATAAAGATAATCTCGGTAGTGATTGTGATTGGCGTTGCGTTCTTTGCGCCCACCGCCGCGCCTCACGCCCCAGATCCTCTATGGCCATCCGGGCTAAACGGAGGAGTCCTCGGCGCATTCCTTGCGGCGCTAGCCGCCGCTCTCTGGGCCTATGACGGTTGGGAAGATTTAAACCTGGTCGGCTCCGAAGTAGAAAACCCGCAGCGCAATTTCCCGCGCGCCCTGGTCGGCGGCGTCGCACTCGTCGCGGTTATCTATCTTCTATTCAGTGCCGCCTGCCTAAAAGTTCTTCCCTTCGACGTAGTCGCCGCCTCTCCCCACATCGCCTCCGACGTAGTCCAACACGTCGCCGGACCGATCGCAGGCGCTTGGATCACCGTAGCCATGGTCATCAGCGCGCTCGGCTCCATGAACTCCTCGGTCCTCAGCGGCGCGCGCCCCACTTACGCCATGGCCCGCGACGGCATTTTCTTCAAGATCGCCGACGGCGTTCACCCAAAATACCGCACACCAGCCCACGCCCTCATTTTCCAAGGAGTTCTCACCAGCCTGATGGCCCTCACCGGCACATTCGAAGAATTGACCAACCTTTTCATCTTCGCCGGCTGGATTTTCTACGGCCTGGCAGTAGTCGCGCTCTTCCGCCTGCGTTACAGGGAACCAAACATGCCACGTCCGTATCGCTGCTGGGGCTACCCTTGGGTTCCAGGCCTCTTCGTAGCCGGCGCACTCGCCCTCACCTGCAACATCTGGCTCGACCGCCCCGGCCGCTCCTCCCTCGGTCTCCTCCTCATGTTCGCCGGCCTCCCCTTCTATCGCCATTGGTCGAAAGGAACGAATGCCGATGCAGTCGCCGGTCCTCAGCGCTGATCTTCGAAACACCCGAAAATTCCGAAACACTAATCCGTTAATTGGGTTCTTGGCCTACTGTGGGCTTGCACTCGCTCTTCTCCTGGTCTTCAGTGTCGCAAAGTTCTTTTTCTGGGCCAGGTGTTTTGACCTGCACGCTTTTCGAGTCCCTAGCGGCTCGATGTGTCCCACGATATGCGTGAACGAAAGAATCATCGCCGGCATGGACGCCTTCAACGTGCGCGCGCCAAAGCGGGGAGAGGTCATATTGTTCGACCAGGGTGAAGGCAACACGAAATTCATTAAGCGGGTCATCGGTGTTGCGGGCGACACCGTAGCGCCCGGGCCGTCAAACACCATCCTCGTAAACAACGCGCCGTTCGCGCTGCCGCCGCGTTGCGGCGAGAACCATGGGTACGACCGCTTGGCTCCCGAGGGCCCTCCTTTTGAAACGGTTAAGGTGCCCGAAGGCTCGCTCTTTGTGATCGGAGATAATCTGGACAACAGTTACGACAGCCGCCACTTTGGATCTGTCAGATTGGATAAAGTGAGAGGCAAAGCGCTCCTCATTTATTGGTCGTCGAACACATCTCGAATCGGCTGCAAGCTTAACTAGTCGAGTCCAAGGGAAGAGCTAGCTCAACCGCTCGCGGCCTCTCCCGAAGCTGAGCGGTGTGATTTCAGAATCCGCACCGGCAGTCCACCCGCGAGCAAGGCGACCCCGGGGAGCAGCACCCACGCAAATAGACCCATGAGTAAGGCGCTGAACATGACGTTGTGAGCCACGTGATCGTCGAGAATCACCGAAACAGGAAATGCAACAATGAAAAGGACCGCATACGGCAGTACGGGAAAGACTGTCGAAAGAATAATCGCGCCTCGCGATGCGCCCGCCCGGCCTGCCAGGTAAGCCCCCATCGCCCCGATCGGAAGCAATGACAGCAGCCACGGAATGTAGATCACCGCCACGGGAGCGATCATCCGCCAGCCGTGGGCACTCACGATCAGCGGCTTCGGACCAATGAACTGAATCGCCATGAGTAGCACCATCGAAAGTGCCAGCGTCAAAAACCCCGGCACCCACAATTGTTTGACTCGATTTGTCATGGCGTCCTCCTTACTTCGCGCAAGCTGAATTCTCCTTCGTAGAGATGGCCAATTCTCTACTTGCGAAAGAGCACGCGCGACCGCAGCTTCTTCCGGGAGGCCTTGCCGGCGTAGCTGCTCGAAGGTTTCTTCGAGATGGCCAGCGAGTTCGGCGATCACTTCGCGCAGTTCCTCGGCTTCAAGAGAAATACCTTTGAGTCGCTCGCATACGAGCGCTTCCCAATCAGGCATGGGACACCTTGGTGAGCCGCCGCAAAGCGCGGAACAGCTCGTCCCATTCCCGCCGAATCGGCGCAAGTCTTCTCTTGCCGTGTGAAGTCAGGCGGTAGCAGCGGCGGCGACGGCCGCCCTCGCTCGTCTCCCATGCACCAAGTATCCAGCCCCGCTTTTCCAGCCGATAAAGCAGCGGATAGAGCGACGCGAGCGTAAACCGCAGCGCTCCGCGTGTTTGCGTTTCGATACGTCGTGCCATTTCATACCCGTGAAGCGGCCCGGCTCCGAGCACGCTCAACACCGCCAATTCCGCCGTCCCACGTTTGATCCCTGGCGCAATCACGACGCCTCCTATATATAGGCATCTTACATATGGGACCGAGACTTGTCAACTCGTGAAAAAAAACAGTTGGTAGCGAGAAATTGGAAAGGGGGGTTACCCCAGCCGGTCTCACCTAAGCAGAAGCAGCTCGTAAGGGAGATGGAGCCGCCGTTACAGATGCCACTGTGATGGGCGCCGCAACGCCTTCCGCTTCGTGACTGACGACCACCTCAGGATGCAGAATCTTTGCAAGTGCTTCGATGCCGGTCATCAATCGCGGCCCCGGCCGAGAGAAATACCCACTGGCATCCAGTGCATACACCCGTGAGTTGCGCACCGCGGGTATCGCGCTCCATTCTTCAGGAAATGTCACGCCGTTATATTCGTCTCGCGCTTGCTGCGCGCTGTACCCACACTGCGCGATCAAAAGAATCTCGGGCGCGGCGTTGATCACGTCTTCCGTCGAAACACGGAACGAAGGCGTCCGCTTTTTGCCGAGCGCATCCTTCCCGCCGGCAATCTCAATCATCTCCGGCACCCAATGTCCTGCCACGTAAAGCGGCTGCAGCCACTCGAGAATCGCCACTCTCGGCCGGTGCTCGATGCCATCGAGCTGGCACTCAAGCTGCCCGAGCCGCGCCCCAATTTTCTCCAGTAAGGCTTCCGCCTCATGCCCGCGGCGTGTATCTTCGCCGACCCACAAAATGTCGCGCCACACATCGCCAAGATCCTGCGGATTCAGGCAAAGAACTTCCGGCGGCACCGGAAAACGCGCGAGCGTCGTTGCCAAATCATCCGGCGAAGCAGCGCACACCTGGCACAAATCCTGAGTGACAATCAAATCCGGTTCCAACTCCCTAAGCGCCTCGGCGTCCACCGAATAGAGGCTTTCGCCGCGCCCGACGTACTCGCGCACCAGCCGGTCGATTTCCAAGGGAGGCGCCTTGTGCGGCAGCCGCGAATGAATCACTACGCGCCTTGTCCGTGCTTGCGGCGGAAAATCGCATTCGTGGCTCACCCCGACCACTTCTTTGTCCGCACCCAGAGCAAACAAGATTTCCGTGGCCGACGGCAGCAACGATACGATACGCATGCGCCAACTCTACCACAAGATGGGTGGGATGCGGCTCCCTCACAGGTCAGCGCCTGCGGGACATTGGGACTTACTTATATAGAAAGTATTTTCGCCGCGTCTGATCGAAATTCGCGAGATTCGCAGACCAGCTCGCCACGATTTGCTCGGGCGAAACGCCAGCTTGCAGTTGCCGAATAGTCTCTGCGTTACCGATGAGGAACAGCAATTTCGCTGGATCAAAGTTGTGTGGATACAACTTCTGCAAAATGACGGCGGCCTCCAATCCCG
>Ga0207133_1089_pt1 | contig 15349 bp, 17 predicted proteins | sample Alteio_BWMinHeat_11_FD_153537 | JGI IMG/M metagenome (GOLD analysis project Ga0207133, IMG submission 153537) | Enriched cells from forest soil in Barre Woods Harvard Forest LTER site, Petersham, Massachusetts, United States -... | ecosystem: Environmental > Terrestrial > Soil > Temperate forest >... | reverse complement strand
TCCTTCCCCCCATCTTGCAAATGAATCCCGAAGAGGAATCGAGAGAACGGAACCCAAAAATGATTTTCATAAATGATATACTGATAGGAGTGAGTGAACCTGCCGATCCAACGAAGCCGCCCCATTACTTTCAGGTCGTAGACTGTTGCTTGGAAATTAAGGCTCAAGTTTCCAGACCGTTCCCAATCCACCCGATTGATCAGAGCGATCACCGTTCAACTTTCGAAAGTTATCCTTGAGAGCTGATGAAGACAAATTAACCAAATGGTAAAAGAACGAAAACTCCTATTGAGGACGAAGAGGCGCCAGGATCGGTTTCTGAACAAACGGAGAAGCTTCAACGAAACGGTGACCCGGACCTCTCACGCTGCGACCAGTTTTACCAGTATTCTGGCACAAGCGGTGGGGAGCAAGCGGGGACAGGACACCCGGGTCACGCTCCATCTAGGCCCTGCCAATTCCGGTAAAACCTATGATGCCATTGAAACCTTAAAAAAATCTGCTCATGGGATTTATCTTGCTCCTTTAAGACTCCTCGCCTGGGAAGTGGCAGACAAACTTAACAGCCAAGGGCATCAATGTTCGCTCCTGACCGGAGAAGAAAAAGTCATGATTCCCAATGCATCCTTTCTTTCTTCAACCGTTGAAATGTTTAATCCCGACACCCAAGCGGGATGCATCGTTTTGGACGAGACTCAGATGCTGGCGGACGAGCAAAGAGGTTGGGCATGGATGAGGGTTTTAGCCCTGGCTCAAGCTAAGAACATTGAAATCATCGCTTCACCAGATGCAGAACGACTGATCTCTAAAATTTTAACCAAACTGGGTTATCAGTTTAAGGTTTCCCGGCACGAACGCCTTTCCCCTCTGACGGTTGCGACCCAACCCTGGAGAATCGATCAACCACAGGAACACACCATTTTCGTTGTTTTCAGCCGGGCAGGAGTTTTAAGCCTCAAAACTTATTTTGAAACCCGGGGATGGTCGGTCGCGGCCATTTATGGAAACCTCCCACCGGAAGTTAAAAGAAAACAAGCCGAGCGCTTTATCAGCGGCGAGGCCAAGCTTTGCGTGTCAACGGACGCAATCGGCATGGGGATGAATCTGCCGGCCGCCAGGGTCTGTTTTACCTCCATGACAAAATACGATGGTCAAACCCAGAGACTTCTCACTCCGATGGAAGCGCGGCAGATCGCCGGCCGGGCCGGACGATTCGGAATCAAGGAGTTCGGCGAAGCAGGAGCCTTAACCCGCGATCAAGTTAAAACCCTCCAAAACCTTCTTTCCATACAACCGCCTGACCTGGAGTTCGCTCGAGTTTCGCCAGAGCTTTCTGACATCGTAAATATTCCGGGCTCTCTGGCGGACCGCCTTGAAATCTGGGAAAAACAAAAAGCGATTCCTCAAGAATTAAAAGACGTCATCTTGCCGTCCGACCTGGAACACCAGAAGACCTTGGCCGCTTTCCTGAAAGAAGATGAAGTGAAGCGGTTGAGCCTGAACGTGGCCTTCACAGTGATCAAAGCCCCAGCCAGCCGAGAAACCTTTTCCTATTGGTGGGCCTGTGTCCAAAACTTGATCCAAAACAAGCCTCTGCCCCTGCCATTGTCTTTATCCCAAAACTCTCTCAAACACGAACAGCCTCTCCTCACCTCCGAGAACATGGTCGAACAATGCGACGTTTATCTTTGGCTTTCTAACCGGACCGAAGTGAGCCGTTTTGGCATCGAAAAAGAAAAAGTTTTAGAATATAAATGGGCATTGATCGAAAAAATTGACCAGACCTTGACTTCCAAAAGTGATCTTCGCGGAAAATGCCGGAAGTGCAACCGGACGCTGCCAGTCATTCACGCGTACAGCGTCTGTGAAGAATGTTTTCAAAAGGGACGGCGCCGATATTTCGCCAAACCTAAATACAGAAAATTCCGATTCCGGAGCTAAATCTAAAGAGATGGAAAAAGTTGGTGGTTAAGAAAAAACAGTACGGTTTTAGCGCGTCCAGAGGACGTTGCGCAAACAATGGAAAAGGAGGAAGCGATGGGTAATCCTTGGGTTTGCATCATCATCGGATTGTTTGGCGGATTTGCGAGCGGGATGGTAGGGATCGGAGGCGGAATTATCATTGTGCCTGCACTGGTTTTTTTCTTAAAGTTTTCAGAGCATTTGGCTCAAGGAACGACCTTAGCGCTCATGCTTCCTCCCATTGGGCTTCTGGCGGTATGGGCCTATTACCGTCAAGGGTACGTTGACTTCAGGGTCGCGGGACTGATTTGTATTGGATTTTTGTTAGGCAGCTGGATCGGGGCACGACTCGCCATCGGGATCTCGAACGAAGTTCTTGAAAAAATTTTCGGAGTGACGATGCTGGTCATCTCTCTGAGAATGATATTCCCCCATTAACCGGGCTTCCGCAAATCTTGGGGATCGATCCCGGATCAGTTATTCTGCCAAATCTTGTTCGATCTGTTTGTGAACGTGTTCCAATTCGCGATTGAGTTCGATGATTTGCGTCCCGGACAGAGTGCCGTTATTGCGGGCCGCTTTAGAGTGTTCCTCCAACGAAATTTGGTTGAGCGCGTTGACCTCAGATTCGAATTGGGTAGAGGTGATGCCCCCTTTGGCCAGTTGACGGTTTAAAAGGTTTCTATCCTGTTCAAACCGCACATGGAAATCGGCCAACATCTGGTAATAGTTCTGAGGATCTGAAATCTGCACGGATTGAGACACGACCGGCTCTTCCACCACGACCGGCTCGTTCACGATCAGGGGTTCGGAAACAATGACCGGATAAACCGGACGCACGGCAACCCAAGCATGGTAGTGAGGACTCCACCGTGACCAGCGATGGTCCGGATGGTGCCAGGTAGATCTCCAGCTCAAACCAATAGACACTCCAGCCTCTGACAAGCTCACCAACAAAAGCATAGATCCCAGAGCCATGATCCCTTTCTTTAGAATGTTTTTCATAGTGTTTTCCCCCCTCACCTATTATACGCCTCATCCCCCTAAATAGTTTCATCTTATTAATGAAAAATTGCCCCTAGATGTGTGTGCGATTCCCCTGGATGCTTATGATTGACTTTGCGCGTTTCCATTTTGACAGTTTTTCGTCAAAACATCCGAATCAACCTTGAGTCAAAAACATTTTAAAAATTAGCGATTGTTAAAAATTTGGAAATTATTGTATGATAGAGAGGTTATCGTTATGATCAATTTATTTGATTTTCTGAGAGAAAATGCCGATCGGCCGTTGATCAAAACCTTTTGCCGGGTCTCATCTCAGCAGCCCGGTCAAAATAGGTTTTGGGTGAGTAGGAAACCCCTACTATGACCGCAATCGCCTGGATCATTTTCATCGCAGCAGCCCTTTTGGAAGTTGGAGGGGACGCTTTGATCCGGAAAGGATTAAAGAGTCCCAATCTGCTCCTCATCCTGATCGGATTCATTACCTTAGGTTGTTACGGACTAGTGGTCAACATGGTGAAGTGGGATTTTTCCAAGCTCCTTGGAGTCTATGTCGCTGTTTTTGCGTTCATCAGTGTGTGTTTCGGTTATTTCATATTTAAAGAAACGATCCCAATTTCTACCTGGTTAGGGTTGGCCCTCATTATCGCAGGCGGCTTCACAATCCAATTTGGATCTCATTGACCTTCCTTAGAACTCCATCGGTACAAAAGCTCATCTCCACTCTCAAGATTTAATGATGTGAGATCAGCCTCACTCAGAACATCGCTCGCCGTTGCCCTGTTGATCGGGATCGGGTGCGCATTCTCCGATAGTGCCGAAATTAATCCTGCACAAAACAATCCCGGAACTCCCTGGCTCAAATCCGCTCCGAAATCCGTCTTCGCCCATTTCATGGTCGCATACAGAAACAAAAGTTTCTCGGGAGCCTGGTCGGGCTGGAATTATTCCAATGCCCACGTGTCCCACAATCCTGATCAGATGGATCCAGACGGCAGGAGAGATATCGCATCGGTCTATTATCCGACCATCGGCGCTTATGATATGACCGATCCCTATTTAGTGGAAGAGCACTGCCAACTTCTTAAAATGATCGGAGTTGACGGAATCGTCTTCGCTTTAGGGGCCTTTGATGGCTCCTGGTGGGTTGCAAGTGTCAAGCTCTACTTAGATGCTCTCAAACGGTACGGGATGCACGGCGTCATAGACTATCAGGAAAGCCATCTCTGGCAATGGCCGGATCCTGCGATAACCACCCGTGAAGAAGCCATTAATAGAATGTACTTTGAGATGACTCAATGGTTGCAAACATTTAAAGAAACTCAGTATAAGGTTCGGGACCGCCCCTTATTGACCGTTTTCACCTACGAGAAAACGACTCCATTGGGATTGAGCCGGATGTCGACTGTGGAACTCAAGACCTGGTTGGAACAGTTTCCTCTGGAATCCCGTCCACTGTTTGTAACCTCATGGTTCCGAGACGAATACGCAGGCATCATTAATGGGGATTACGATTGGCCAAAGATCGAAGGCTCACCACCTTCAGGAACTGTTTATCGGGCCTATTCGGACATGGAAAAGTCGGTACAGCTTCAGGACGAAAGGGAAAAAATAAGGAACGCGCGGTTCGAATCGGGGAAGATTGATTTTTACATCGCCGGGACCTGGCCTGGTTTTGATGATTCAGCAGTCTGGGGTTGGGGCGGAGGCCCCCGGTGCATCCCAAGACTCAACGGTGCCCTGTACCGGTACCAATGGGAAAGAGTTCTTGCATCCAATATTCCGATCATCCGGTTGATCACGTGGAACGACTGGAATGAGGGCACCAATATCGAACCTTCCGCGGAATTTGGATATCGGTACGTTGAAATGGCCCGAGACTACATTGCGACCTTTAAGAATGTGCCTCGCTCTGAAAGCAACCTTCAGGTGCCGGAGTGGATCTATAAAATCCGGAAATCAAGCCGCGAACCCGCGGTTTTAAAATGGATGGACAAGGCTAGCGAAGAGATCCGCAAAGGAAATTACGCGAAAGCCGAATCGATTGTCCAGCCGCTTGCCGAAAAACTGAATATCCGGGCCCCTCGTTACTGGGACTTGAACGGAGTACTCTCAGGCCCCTCAACCCATTAACCGCCCCTCCCAACTTGATTCTTCACTCGTCGTTTGATTCTCAAGAGTAAATATCGGATAATTTCATCATATCCGGTCCCTAAGACTGATCGTACCATTTGATCCAATCCGCAAAGGAGCTTGTCACTATGAACTATTACGAATCAAAAGATCTCGGACGTTTTGCCGATATTGGAAAGTTCGGGAGCAATCTCATGAAGAAGTTCTTTGACTATTACAACGAAGCGACCGGAACTGAAGGGGCCTTGACCAAAAGAGAAAAAGCGCTGATCGGACTGGCCGTCGCTCATTCAAAGCAATGTCCCTATTGTATCGACGCTTACACGACGCAGTGTCTTGAAAATGGTTCCAATCCGGAACAAATGACAGAAGCCATCCATGTTGCGGCAGCCTTGGAAGCCGGAATGACACTCATTCACGGAGTGCAGATGCACAATACTCTTGCGCGAAACGGAGGATAAAAACCGGGCCGCACCTCATGAACCCACAAGAACCTTCTGATCCGCCTTTCCCCCCGCTCATCGATGAAAATCGATACCCATTCCGCAGCACTCTTAAGAAACACCAGTTAGAGATCAGGCCTTTTTCTATCGAAACCTTGCAAGTCAATGTCGGCAAGCTATGCAATCAAGCCTGCCGTCACTGTCATGTGGACGCATCGCCCTTACGCAAGGAGCAAATGGACCGACCAACCATCGATCGCTGCCTCGAAATACTCAAAGACCACGCTGCGATTAAAAATCTGGACATCACAGGCGGAGCGCCTGAACTCAACCCCCACTTCGATTATTTCGTGACCGAAACCGGGAAACTGAATAAAAAAATCATGGTTCGACATAATCTGACGGTCATGTTTGACGGCCATCCACAAACCAAAGAAAGCAAAACCTACTTGCCTCAATTCTTCGCGATGAACCGAGTGGAACTCATCTGCTCACTCCCCTACTACCAGGAGTATTTTACAGATAAGCAGAGAGGCGCCGGAGTCTTTAGCAAGAGTATCCAAGCGTTGAAACTGCTGAACGAAGAGGGGTATGGCCAAAACGATACGGGGTTGATCCTGAACCTGGTTTATAACCCGGTCGGAGCTTTTCTTCCCGCTCCCCAAGCAACCCTTGAAGCGGATTTTAAACGGGAACTTTTATCGAAGTTTGGAATCACCTTTAACCGTCTTTATACCATCACCAATATGCCCATTCACCGGTTCAAAGAAGATCTCAAAAAGCTCAAGACCTACGAAGACTATATGACAAAACTTCTGAACGCTTTTAATCCAGAAGCCGCGAAAGGGGTCATGTGCAGATCCTTAATCAGTGTGGGTTATGACGGAAAAATATATGACTGTGACTTTAACCAAATGTTGGAAATGCAGTTGAGGATTGAGACGCCTGTCACGGTCTTCAATTTTGATTTTGATAAACTACTCAATCGTGACATTGAATTCGCATCACACTGTTTTGGCTGCACCGCAGGGTCCGGCAGCAGCTGTGGCGGAGCAACCGCCTGATCCAAGGGTTTTACCGCGCTCCTTTGATTCTGGCTTCTCTCCACCCGTTGATTTTACAGAGCCCTAAAGCGCGACTTGAAACGGGGCCGTTTGTGTTGCATTGCATTGCTAAAATTTATTTCTTCGAATGAACCAATCCGGACCTTACGATTCGAGAATGGGAAAATCAATCATTTCTTTCAAGGGTTTCCGGTGGTCCGTCCTTCCCTAAAACTTCCGTAGATTTTTGCAACTGATCTGGGGGAATATTTTCAAACAAAAACCAATTTTTCAACAGATAGACCATAATGAACAAATGCATGCAGAAGACGCCCAGCAATCCAAAGGTAAATTTTTGAATGATTGCAAAAACTTCAAACGGAATCATAAATCCGTCTTCAACAATCGTGATGAACGCACCCCACTTCCATTGAAAGATGAGTCCAAAACCCTGAAAAAAATTCAAGAGTGAATAAAGAATAAAGCCGCCTTCGGCAACCCGGACCTTGACAGGAGTCAAGGCTTCAATAAAAGTTGCCAGATGTCCCCAGAGATAGTTCAAGAGATTAATTTGAAAATCCATATCCAAAACATCGGCCAAATCATCCGGATCCATCCTGGAGATGGAAAACAGAACCAACGTCAAGCTGAAGAAGAAAATTCCCTTGAAAAATTTAAGCGCGCTAATCGCAACGATACTGAGAGTTCTGTTCTTAGAATGATGCGATTCCATGGGATCCTAAGGTTGGGATGTGGATTGAAGTTTACAGAGATCGGGCTTAATTTTCACAAGTTAATTTTAAAAAATTTTCTTTTTAGATACGCCGGGTGAATCGATGGACTCTAGACTCTTAGAATCGGCCAAAGCGTATTATCGGATATCCATTTTCACGCGTCAACACCTTAACGCGCAAGAAAAGGGCATACCGGCGTGAAACACCGATATGCCCCTCTGAGACTCAAAGTTTCATAACTTGGACTTGATGCTAAGGCCCCTCCTAATCCACTACAGACATCTACTCACTCTCTAAGTGGAAAAGAAACGAGACGCCTCACAAGCGAGCCCAAGGATCGCTCGCCGCCCCCCAGCTTTTCTATTTTTTGTACTTGACCGAACACCCATACGGCGGAGTTGAAGGAGTTGTGACTGATTTTCCGGCCGTGGCCTCTTCCAAGGCTGTGTTCACATAATTTTTCGCACTTGAAATATCTGAAGGATCGGTTGAAGATTTGTCGTCAATCGCTCCATTATAAATCAAAATCCCCTCTGGATTGACAACAAACATATGCGGGGAAGTCTTTGCGGCATAGAGATGACCTAGCTTACCCTCCGAGTCAAGCAGGACGGCGGTCGGAGAAGCTTTTTTCTCCTTTAGATAGGCGGATTCTTCCTCGGGGGTCACGTAACCTTCCTTCCCTTTTGCCGATGAAATCACGGAGAGCCAAACAACCCCTTTTCCTCTCCAAACCGATTGTAACTTTTGCATATTCCCACTCTCATAGTGCTTCCGAACAAAAGGGCAACCTTGATTATGCCATTCCAAGACGACAAACTTCCCTTTAAAATCCGAAAGCCGATACTCTTTCCCATCACTGGCCAGACAAGTAAAATCTGGAGCCTTCTGGCCTACTTTCGCGGCCCATAACAGCGCGGGCGCCAAACAACACAACCATGCCACGAACCATTTCTTCATTGTTTCGAGTCTCCTTATTTTTTTATTTTTTCCAATGCGTCCAGGACAATTTGGGGGGTCAAGATTTCAGGCAAGGGTGTTCCTGGCTCATCCGGTTTCCCAGAATAGAGTACATAAAACGGCACTCCGCTGCGTCCAAATTGGGATAACGCTTGAGTTATTTGGTCATCTCTGTTTGTCCAGTCCGCTTTCATGGGTATGACGTTAAGTTCCCGAAACTTTTGGCGCACTTGCGGCGAACCAAAAACGACCAGCTCATTAACCTGACAAGAAATACACCAAGCCGCGGTAAAATCAAGAAAGACCGGACGGCCTTGCGATCTGAATTCCGTAATCTTATTTGGAGAATATTTTTCCCACCCCACATCCTTTTTATGAAAAAACGTGAATCCAAGAACCATCAGGATCAAGAGGAAGGCTGCCCAACGAAACCCAGAGCCCTCAAACCGCCCCAGGATCCATCCGGCTAATCCAATCCCCACCACACCCGATAACAATTTTGCAACAGCATTCACATCCGTTTGGAGTCCATAAACCCAAATAAACCACACGACGGTTCCAAGAATCGGAAACGCCATTAATTGTCGAAAGGTCACCATCCATTGCCCGGGGCGGGGCAAAAAATTGACAAAGATGGGCACATACGCCAAAACAACGTATGGAACTGCAAGGCCAGCCCCCAAAGAGGTAAAAATCAGAAACGTGCTTGGGGTCGGCTGGCTTAATGCAAATCCGACAGCGGTTCCCATGAAAGGAGCGGAACAAGGGGTGGAGACAACCGCCGCAAGAACGCCGGTGAAGAATGAGCTTTTGTACCCTTGCCCAAACGTTAATTTCTGGCCCACTCCCATAAACTCAGCTCCGACTTCGAAAACATCCAGAAGGTTGAGCGCAAAGAAAAATAGAAGGTAGACCAAAAAAGCGATAAAGCCTGGAGATTGTAATTGGAACCCCCACCCGATCTGTTGGCCGGCTTTCCTCAAAAGAACTAAGAGCGCCGTGAGAAACCAAAAAGATACCAGGACTCCACCCGCATAAACCCAAGCTTGAAGACGTGCCTTTTGTTTTTCTTCAGATTGATTTTGCATCAGACCCAAAGCTTTGATCGAAAGCACCGGGAATACACAAGGCATCAGATTCAGAAGGATCCCACCGATAAAAGCAAAAACAAACATTTGAGACATCCCCGCGCGCTGTGCCACCGGTGCATCAATTTGAGCGCTCTCTCGCCCGTTGGGTCCCTCCCAAACCAAAACCCCTTGCAAAAGTTTGACCGGCTGCAAAAGCTGATCAGACTTTTTAAGGCTGATCGTGACTTGGTTGCCTTGGGAATTGACCTTTTGGGGAAATGCGTCTTCGATTTCGTTGCGATGACCTGGAAAAAATAGAGGGTTTTTGCCAACAAAGCCTCTGAGTTTAAGTTCTAAGTACGCATCCGTCTCATGAACCAAAGCACCCACGCCGCTTGGCAAGGATGCGTTTGGCAAGAGCTCACGAGTTTTCTTAAATGGATCCGGGTTCGATTCTATAGAAGGAATCTTGATCTCAAACTCAGCTTGTCCAGGAATACAGATTTCTCGGCAAACGAGCCAGCTCACCTTCGCTTTGATGACGGCGGGAAGGATCGCTTCACTAGAAACCGTCAACGGAACCATCAGTAAAACATCGTTTTCATAACCATAGTTTACCAGGGGCTGAACTTCAATTCGTTTGGGATAAGGCCAACGAATTTCCCCGACGCTCATTCCTGGAGGCAAGGTCCATTTTATGCTTGGAGCTGTTCCCGAATCGCCCGGATTATTCCAATAAATATGCCAATCTTTCTCGAGTTGAAAATGAATGCCGACCCAGAAATCTTGGCCGGTTTTTGGAACGGCAGTTTCAGAGATGAATTCGACTTGAATATGGGGTGCGATGAACGGTCTGGCCTGCAAGACACCCGGGGTGAGTGCCGACCCAAAAAGAATGACCTTCAGACAGTTTTGAAACGACAAAGCTCTCATGATATAAAATTGGTATCGGGCTCCGGATCACCCCGGCGACTCCAAATGAGTCTCATTGAATCTTCAGGCCTGCGCAAGAATCCTGAAATATTCACGGATACGCCTGGCATTGGTGCCCGCATCGCCTTTACCGACCCGGGAAACCGAACGCATATCGATTTTACTCCCATCTTGGGTCGGAAGGACCCTCAAGACCACATCATCTTTGAACCCAAACCAGAAAGTTGTAGCCGTAGCTTCGATACGCCCTTCGACCGGGTTGAAATCAACCACCTTCCAGCCCATTTTTTGCGCGGCCTGTAATGCTTTGGAAAAAGTCTGATCCACAGGAAGATTCATCACCAAGGTCCCAAGGTCCGGATAAGCACCTTTTTGTTTTTGAGCAACTTCTGATCCCCCATACTCGGCAGAATTTGAAACGCCCATTCTTAATGGAATGATCGCCACAAAAGAAGGCGGATGATCGGTATCCGTTGTAATATCATGGATGGCGGGCGCTCCTTTCGCAGTCCTGATCCAGTTCCAAGGAACAGCGGCGATCGTCATTCCAAAAACAATGAAAAGAAGCGCCCTGGTTTTGGATCGCTGACCCAAAACGATTCCAAACAAAGAAAAGACAACAATGCCTAGCCCACCCCAAGCAGAGATTCTAAGGATGGTGAAACCTGTTCGAAAATTCCATATCCCCCACCGGCTACCGAATCCTGAAAGGACCGACGCCAATCCAACAACAATTGAAAAACCGGAAACGAAAGAATTAAAGGATATCTTTTTCATTCCATGACCCAAGATTCAGGATCGGCGTCCTTCAACAAATTCTCTTTGATGTTGGGCACGATCTTGAGGAAGCAACATCTAAAATCTGGATCCGAAGGCAAAATTCACCTCGCTGTCTCGATCGTCCAAACTATAAGAATACGTCAGTCCCAACGGAATGGGAAATCGCCAGAATTGGTACCAGAAACCCAATCCAAGTCCCTCTTTGTAATTTGATGCTCCGGAATCCCATACGGTGGCAGCGTCCGCAAAAAGTTCTCCCGTCCATACGCCCCGTGGGGTTCTCCGGAACGGGTAGGAAAAATCCAAGGAGGACCCGACGCCTCGGTCCCCTCGGAACTCCCGGGCATAATTTCCTCTCAAGGATAATTCCCGATTGGTTGCAAATTTCTGACTTAAAGGAAGGTTTTCAGTGACGCTCATCCCTCCTTTGACCCTCAGTAAAATTCTCTGATGATCGGGAAAAGTCACACTGGAGAGCCCCCCCGCATTGGCCTTCGTAAAATTAAAATCCGAGCCATACGCTCGGTCAGAATCGGTCACGAAAATGTCCGCGTTTGAAAAAGTTTGAACCCCTGGCAAAGGCTTGATCCTCTCGGAAAGATCCGCCAACCCAAAACCAAAGACAGCCCCAAGATCCTGGAAGGAGAACGAGGCATTTGTCACCCGGTCGGGTCTCCGCGTGGAAAAACTGAACCCGGTCGAAACAGAGTTGACAGTCCCTTGATCGGTCGGCAAACTCCCCAACGCAAGATTTTTATAGCCGATGATTTGTGAAGAAACTCCAAAGAAACCTCCCATCTTCTCAGTCAATGGAAACCGTGTTTGAAGGCTTTTCTCTTCGGTGTTTCGATCGTACTGGTTTTGAATCGTCCCAAACTTTTCCGGGCTGCTCTCGGATCTGGAAGACCGAAACCGTCCGCCCGAGTTGAATCCTCTGTCGGCGTATCCCCACTCCGTGGAAGTTCTGTTCCCATAATTTGCGGACAACAAAAATTTATTGAGTTGAAACCCAACGGATCCAAACCCGCCGTCCTGGTTCCCGCCGCCAAAGAAGAAAACAGATTCCGCCCGTTTGAAAATATTTCTTTCAATCAGCATCAAAGACCCATAAGACCCGCCGCCTCCGCCGGTATAAAACGGCAAAGGAATCAGGAACCAACCCTCTTCCAAATGGATATTAATTTGCACCCCGTTTTGGCTCGGATCCTTTTCAAAAGAGACCTCCACTTTTTTGAAAAACCTCATTTCATTCAATCGTTGGCGGATTTGTTGAATCGCCTCAAGACTAAAAGCGTCCCCTTCCTTGACGGGAATTTTTTTTCTGATGACCTCCTCTTTGATCCGTTGAGTGGTGATTAAGATATGGGTAATTTTGAGTCCTTCGAGGTCGTCCTTGGGCACGGGTTCACTTCCAAAGACGGGAACGGCAAGACATAAGAACATCCCGGCCATGAGAATCGATCTCACTTAAATCCAATCGATTTGATTTGTTGACTCACTCTGGTACGCTTAGAGGCCCCTGGGGCTTAAACCCAAAGCCGGATCGGTTCTTTCCGGGAAGCGGTCACAAATTTGTATCAATTCCCAGCGCTTTGAAAATGCAAAGGTCACCGAACCTCAGTATGGAACATGAAACATCCAAGATGAACTTTAAGGAAAGGAATCCATTCAGCAAAGTTAAAACAAGATCAGAAACGATCTCTCGGCCATTCATTTTGACCGCTCTTTCGATAAGGTTATCTGCCATCCGTCCTGTCTTCCCGTTCTTTTCTGCGTTTTTCATTCTCTTCAACCATCTGGTCGAATTTGACCTGCTGCGCAAGCTGAAGGTTCTCTCGAATCTCCGTTCGAATTGCTTTTCGGACTGCATCAAACTGCGGGCGGACGGTCTCTCTCAACTCCTTGATTTTGGGAAGTTTGGATTCAAGAATCTTTTCCACCTGAACTTTTTGTTCCGCACTTAAATCTAATTTCTTGCTTAATTTCTCCAAGATCCTTTTTGAATCCAGGCTCCGGGGCTCGTCCGTTCGATGCCGATCCAGGCAATAATGTTGATAAAAGTGAATGCCCGTATACACGAGAACTCCCCCTAACAAAAATCCAAGAATAAAGGACCGGACGCTCCTGTCAGGGTTATTCATGAGAAGACACCTCCAAATCGGATTCATCCGAATCGGCATTCCCGATGGTCATCTGGGCGAGGTCTTCCTTTCCAATCTCCTTCCCTAAAAATTGCAGAGGCCCAGCCTCCAGTTCGCTGTCAACCCATACAATCGGGCTTGCGGCCGTCTGGTCCTGTTTGAAGTAATAAACGGAAAAATAAGAAAAAACCAAGATAGAGACCGAAAGAGTTGTGACCATTTCCCATCGCGGAAGCGCTAAAAAATCCATCAGTAAAACAAGGAGTGATGCGGACTCCTTCTCAGGACTTTCAAAAATCCGGCTCATCACTCTTTGCGAGAATCCAACCGGGACCAGAAGCTTCGGTTGATTCAGAAGGGTTTGAGCCGCTGTTTTCCACGCGTCAGCTTCTTTTTGGCATTCCTGGCAGGAGGCCAGATGTTGCGAGAAAACCTGCGCTTCCTCAACGGAAAGCTCACCGTCCAAAAACTCATAGAGGCGTAATTGCAAGGTTTTATGTTCCATTTTTTCCTTTAACTTATAGACAATTTTTGATGCGGGGATGTTACAAGTATTTTTTTTGCAATCTCAATAAAAGACTTTCGGGCCCTAAAAAGCCGAACCTTAACCAACTCCATCGAAATGTCGAGGGTCTCCGACAACTCTTTGTAATTGAGTCCTTCCATTTCCCTCAAACTTAAGATCGCTCTTTCTTCAGGCGACATCCGCGACAAAATCAAGTGGACGGCTTGTTGGTTTTCAAGATGTTTTAACGGAGACTGGTCTTGGGGCAGCAAGGACATCTTTTCCCTGGATTTTTCCGTCAAAGCTTCCAGAGATTCCGTCCTTTCCCTTTTCTTTTTTGAGAGGAGATTCAAGCAATGGTTCGAAGTCACCCGGTAAATCCAAGTGGAAAAGGACGACTCCCCTTTAAACTGGTGGAGAGATTTGTAAACTCTAATAAAAACTTCCTGCGCAGCATCTTCCGAAGCGGAGGCTCCAACCATGGAATAGCAAAGCCTCAAAACTTTCCCCTGATATCTTTTAACCAGATCCTCAAACAGCTGGATATCGCCTGCCAGGACCGTTTGAATGATCTCGAAATCAGAATTTGAATGTTCCATGAGTTTTGGGAAGCTAACAGCCGATGGGACGATATGATTATCGAATATTTGAGACAGTGAATCAACTTGGGCTAGGGTATCTTGCGGTTTAAGTTTCCGGTTTCAAAACAAAAGACTCCGACTCATTTTAGCGGTTCCGAAGCCAACTTCACTTTGAGCTGGATTTTGAAAGGTTTGGGGATCTTCAGCAACTCTTCCCCCCTTCTTTGCGTCCCCGGGCCCCGTCCGCGACGACCGCTCCCTCGTACCGGGTGAGGAGAATCAACCCATTCGGCAGCGTTCTCTTTTCGAGGGCCGGAAGCATTGATACGAGAATTTTGTTCTTTTATTTTTTCTTTGATTTTCTCCAACATCTGAGGATCGAGAGGATCCGTTTCAAGCTCAATTTCGATCAACCCCAAGCGCCTCAAGGGTTCGATGGCTTGGAGAGGAATCTTCATCTCATAGAAAATCTCTTTCCGGATCGCTCCGATTGAAACTTGAACCCCGGATTGATCGGATCCGGATAATCCTGGACCGGGCCGAAAGATTTCAGTTTGCTCTAAGATTTCGGAAAGATTGCTGGACTTGGAATAGTTAACCGGAAATTGACCATTCATGTAGGGGTGGTGCTCTTTGAATGAAAACCGAACGGAACAGGATGGGTTCCCCTTCGAATCGAGATTGAGACCGATGGTAAACTTCTGGTGAAACAATCCGGTCAGTTGAGCCTGGGTCGCCCGGTCCTTCGTTCCCAGATAAAGATACAAATCAGTACGGTCGTTGAAGAACGAGATCATAAAGTTTTTATATTCGTCGAATTCAACCCCGCGCCAATCGTAATCATCACCGTCAATCACAATGGGTTGTTTCCTCCAGCTGCTGTTGATCTGGTGGGTCCACCATGAGGCCAGCGAGGGTTCGGGAATCAGCAGGAACCAGCCCAACCATAAGATGCCGATCCGGTTCATCGATCCGGCCAAACGTTTAAACTTAAAAACAATTTCTTCCATCTCTACTTTTCGACAAGATCATGAACCGTATTGTTACATATATTTTAACTGG
>Ga0207133_1087_pt1 | contig 16106 bp, 14 predicted proteins | sample Alteio_BWMinHeat_11_FD_153537 | JGI IMG/M metagenome (GOLD analysis project Ga0207133, IMG submission 153537) | Enriched cells from forest soil in Barre Woods Harvard Forest LTER site, Petersham, Massachusetts, United States -... | ecosystem: Environmental > Terrestrial > Soil > Temperate forest >... | reverse complement strand
AACCCAGGCCACCAAAGACCCTGCACCCGACCCACGCCCCGGACCTACGGGAATCCCTTGACCTTTGGCCCACTGAATGAAATCAGCCACCACCAAAAAGTAGCCAGGGAATCCCATTTTTTCAATGACATCGATTTCATAATTCAATCGATCTAAATAGAGTTGCCGTTTCTGAACTTTATCTTCTTCAGAATCATTTTGCGTATAAACCTGCCGCTCCAATCGCTCTTGAAGTCCCTTTTCTGCCATATCCCGAAGCTCTTCTCCTTCTGAGCGCCCTGATTCCGTGGGATACGGTGGCAAAATGGGATCGTGAGGAATCGGCATATAAGAACATCTCTTGGCAATCACGACAGTATTTTGGATAGCCTCTGGCAAATCGGCAAATAATTCAACCATTTCTGGTGCAGATTTCAAATAATGGTGGGGCGTTGCCCGTCGGCGATCATCTTGATTGAGATACCGGCCCTCTGCGATACACAAAAGTGCATCGTGCGCTTCATACATTTCTGGATCGTTGAAAAAGACTTCATTGGACGCAACCAAGGGAACATCGTATTGATGCGCTAATTCAATAAGCATGGGCTCAATCTGATCTTCAATTGCCAGCCCATGGCGCATGATTTCAACATACAAATGATCTGGAAAAATGGCTTTTAATGTTTGAAGAACTTCTTCAGCCGCCGCCCGTTGCCCTTCTGAAATGAGCCGACCCAGAGGACCAGCAGGACCACCTGTCAACGCGATGAGACCGCCGCGACGAACTCTCAACTCCTCTAAGGACACTTGCGGGAGCTCTCCACTTTGCGCGTTCAAATACGAATCGCTCACCAAATGAAGCAGATTACGATACCCCTCTTCCGTTCGTGCAATCAACACGAGTTGATCCGGGTCCAAAGGCTTCAAGGTAGCGGAAGGGGAGGCCACGGCACGTCGTAAATGAATCTGACAACCAATAATTGGCTGAATGCCATTTTCAGCACAGCTCATGGAAAACTCTAGGGCGCCAAACAGATTAGCGGTATCTGTGATCGCCACAGCTGGCATGCCAAACTCTCGACACTTTTTGGCTAAATCCTTCAGCTTAATCGCTCCTTCTGCGAGGGAGTAAGCTGTATGAACGCGCAAATGAATAAATGGGGTCATGAGAGGCAGAAGCTTTTTCTAGAGTGGAACGTCTCTCTTTTATAGCGTGATCGTCGAGATACGCCAAGGATGATTATGAAGAATGACTATTTACATCAAATCACCTGACTTTTCCAATTTCCAGTGCTTTATGCCCGCAAGGAGGGAAAGAGCAAAAAATAAGAGAAGATTATCGTGTAAGTCACCTGTTTTCTGGGCGTTTATAAAACTAAAGATTGCTAGAAGAGTCACAGTAGTGAGTTCGGAAGTTGAAAAGATAAAGCTGACTTTTATGCCTCTAAAAACCGAAGTTAACATTAATAAAAATAACACCATCCCGATTAACCCCGTTTCACATAAAATTTCAAGAAAAATATTATGAGGATGTAGACTCACATCCCCCAAGCCAGTAGAAATGGGCCATCCTCCAAATCCGACACCGACAAAAGGATGATGAAGAAAGAGTTGAAAGGCAGAGTGATAATACGTGAAACGTTCATTCACGGCTTCATCGATTTGTCCTGTAAGAAGCGGAGCGACTCGTTGCCCAAAATGAGACCCTGTATGGTCAAATACACCATTCAAAATAAGGTAGCTCAATGTACAAAACGACACGAATACACCAAAATGAATTGCTGGTTTTGATGCAGAATCTTGCCAGCGTTTCACCCCATAAAAAACAATAAGAGCCGCAGTTGTTGCCAGGACAGGCCCTCTGCCTCCTAAATTAATCAAGACATAAAAGAAAAGACTGCTTAAAAAGAGAGTTCCAATCCAAAGGTTTGAGGAAAAATCAATTGAAAATCCCTTATTTTCAATTTTGTCTGATGCAAATAAAAAGTAAGAATAGGGAATAAGAACCAATATCCCCACACCTAAGGTTTGACCTGTGACCAAGTAATTTGTATTCATGATGTCAGAAATTGTGGCCAGACCATTTATTAAAAAGACCCGATAAGATTCGGCCAAAAGAAGAGTTGAAAAAATACAAAAAACCCCCATCAATCTTTTGATACGGGTCGGATTTTTAGAAATGATCAAATAGCCCATCAAAAAACCTGGAATTGTATAAACAGTGTAACACAACGTTTTCTCCAGTTTATAGGTATAAGAAGGTGACCAGAAGCTTGAGGCAATAAACCACAGGCTCATGCCTAAAAAAATAAGAACAGTTCGATCACTCCGTTTAGAAATTGTTTTATCTTTGAAATAGATGAATATACCCCAAGGGATGAGGAAAAGTGTTAACAAAAGAGTGATGTCGGGAGACGTAAAAATCTCAAAAGCGTTTTTATACTGATAGGAAAAAAGCCAGAGTACAAAAAAGGATTCAAATGAGAACAAGGCTTTAACAGTATTCATGGGAATCCTTATAACGCGAATAATGGATTAAAATATATTATAAAACAAATAGTTACTCGTCATTGCGCGGAGCGAAGCGACAAAGCAATCCAGGGCAATAGACCTCGCTCTTGGCCCTGGACTGCTTTTTAACCATTCTAATCCGAAACTTGGGTTCATAGTATCTTGTGAAATTCAATACCACAATGCGCACTTTACACTTTTCATAAAAAAAGCAGAAGAGTTTTAGCTCTTCCGCATTTTGAAAGCTATAGAACAGACTTAGTTAGGTTGTTTTACCAGCTTTCTTAAGAAAGTCACCCACGTCCTCAAATAATTCAACACCCTTTTTAACGGTCGGTAACGCGTCTTTAACATTATTAAATGTCTTTAATTCCTCTTCATGAGATTGTACATGTGCGTCAATAACTTGATTTAAAAAATCAGGACTTTCCGCTTTATCTTCTTTACTCGTCTCTGTTAACGAGATTGTATAAGGAGCAACTGGCGCACCTGAATACATTTTCTTATTTGTCAAAGAAGCCGTCAAAGTGTTCCTTGCCCAATCAACATCAGTTTGAAACTGTTCTAATTGAACGCCTCTTTGTGCCCACTTTTTAATCTCGTACTTTGATAATGTATATGAATTATTCATCCATTTTGATAATTGTGTATCAATAAGTTGTCCATGTTCGGCAATGTCAAACCATTGTGTTCCACAAAAATTAAATATCTGGTTAAACTGAACTTTAATAGAGTCTTTGATCTTCTCTTTCACGGCTTGTTTTTGCTGAATTTCTGCAATATTTTGTAAATAAAGGGCTTCAACAACATTTATCAACTGATTGTAAAGCGCCGAAATTTCGACTATGAATGAATGAGATTTCAGTCTCATAAAACTATCAAACGTCTTTTTTCCACCAATGACTGATAGGAGATGTTGCACGTTCCAATCATTCTGTGATAATTCCATCGCGAGTTTGAAACAAGGGCTAAGATCAAGCGGCCTTAACATTTTTAGAAATATAATCAAAGAACTAGGGTTACAAATCAAGTCAAGATCTTCTGATTTGATGCTTAATAAAAAGTTTGTAAGTTCAACGGCATTTTCTTTATCCAAACCATTACATAGATTCTTAAAAACAGAATAATCCTGCTCCATGTGAAAAAATGTTAACCCAGGATGATATATATTGAAAAGTATACCAAATGCATCGCTCATTTTACTTGGGTTAATCTTTGTCCGTAAGAAACACTTGTCGTCACTACTCAATATTTCAAATTCCTGCTTATAGAGTCTACTCGTTTTATCGAAAGTGCTTGATGAGAGATTTTCACCTCGTTTTACACTTTTTAGCAATTCAGCCATCAAAAGCTGCTGTTGTTCAGTCAACTGAGATACATCAAACATTAGCGATTGTTGTAATTGAGACATCATAAGAGAATTACCCATACCACTCTGAGTTAAACTCGCATCCCGCCTTTCCGCCGCCTTGGCTTGATCATTTGCTAAAATACAAATCATCGACAAAGCTAAAATTGATAATTTTATAAATTTATTTTTCATAGTTATAACTCCTTATTGTTTATATGTTATCTTGGGATTTTGCAATTTTAAGATGTAAAATTATCACGAAGATGTGGCTTTGTACAGTCTAATTTTGAATAGAATATATAGGAACAATTACCTTGTTCTTTCCCTTTGTATTTACTCGTTTTTAGCCTTCACAAACTGCTGATAACTCGCCAAGGCTTCCGCACCTCCATAAATGAGAGGGAGGTTTGACGCCTCCTCGATGGTGACCCACCGTGCTTCCACATGCTCTTCTAGGCTTAAATCAATGACGGGAAGAGTCGTAAACCGCAATCGAAATCTATAAAAGATATAATCGTTGAGAAGTCCTCGAACATACATCTTGTCCATTTCTTGTAAATCATCTTCTTTAACCTTAATCCCAACCTCTTCAAAAACCTCCCGAATCACAGCAGTGAGAGGCGTTTCGCCTTCATCCAATTTTCCACCAGGAACACCCCAGGTATCTCCCTGATGTTTATGGGGGGTTCGTTTTAAGAAGAGAATTTTATCCTCATATTCACAATAACAACCCGCAACCTCAACGGTGGGGTTAAAATCTTTCAAAGGGACAAGGGATATAAATTCCATGATAAGCCTAGTCTTGAGCAAAAATCAGAGGACGTTGTAAGGCTAAAAAAACAATACCGAGAACGAGAATCCCTACCAGTATCATGGCGATACACATTGGGAAAATTGTGCCATTAAAGTACAACCCTGCAAAGCCACAGATGCCCGCAAGAAGAAAATTTCTGACCATAGACATAATGGAAACAGATAATCCTCGATCGTCAGGGAATATCTCAATCGCTCGCGTCGCACAAGTCGCAATCACGAAAGGCATTGCAAAATTGCTTAAGCAAAGTATGGAAAGAATAGCCAACGGTGTATTTGGTAATTGGTGCGTAACTAAGGCAAAAGCTCCGACAACAAATCCGCCTATGACCCAAGCGCCCAACCGTAAAGCGCCTTTCAAACCCAATCGTCCGATATAGCGTCGATACACCATCGCTCCGATAAAATTCATAATAATTGGGATGGCTTGAGAAAGAGAAAATAATATTGGGGTAAACCCAAAGCCATCAATAAAAATAAAGGAGCCATTGGCCAGAAACAACCCCGTAAGGGTAATAGGTAAAGCGTGCCCGAAGGTCATCAGCAAATACTCCCCATCCGTCAAAAGCATCTTCGCCTTAAGGAGTAATTCTCGAAAACCACCTTGATTGGCTTGCTCCCCTTTTTTGATCGTTTCTGGTAATAGAATGCGCAACCAAACAGCAATGATAAGCATGGCTACAAAATTTAAAACAAAACAGGATCGCCATCCGAAATGCTCCGTCATGTGGGCTCCCACAATCGGGGAAATAGCAAAAACGAGGGGAAATAGAGCACCATATATGCTCATATATCGAGCATAATCGATTCCATGAAACATGTCGGCTATTATAACAACGCCAATTACAGTTAAGCCCCCAGTCCCAATCGCTTGAATATACCGACTCAAAAAGAAAGTTTCCAATGTATCTGCAAAACAACAGCCCAATCCCCCAATTAAGAAGAAAGCAAAAGACGCAAACAAGATCGGGCGCCGACCATAAACGTCACATAATCTCCCAAAAAATAATCCAACAAGCGCACTGGTCAACGGACTAATCATCATGCTGAGCTGCATCATATATTCTGTCGTCTCAAAATAGTCGCGCATCAGCGGCATTGCTGGCAGATAGATGTCCATACTGGACACCATTAAAGCAACGGCAACCATAATTAAAGCTGCCAGAAGTCTTCTTCGAGAAAGAGAAATACTATCCATGATTTGTTGATCCTTGAATCAAATTAATAATTATCAACGAGCCTAGTACAGCGTCTCATTAATTTAGACCTGTGGTAATACCCACTAGCTGTCATCCTGGGTTCTAAGGTTTTGTAACGCTTTTCTTCGAAAAGGCTAACAAAACCTAAGCCCCAGGATGACAAACGGGGTCGTACAAAAATTAATAGAACGGCCTACTAACTTGCCCTAAACATTGAATCGGAAATGAAACACATCCCCATCTTTCACCAAGTAGTCTCGCCCTTCAAGGCGTAGCTTACCTGCTGTTTTTGCGCCCATTTCTCCTTGGCAGGCGACATAATCTTCATAAGGAATTGTCTCGGCACAGATGAATCCACGCTCAAAATCCGTATGAATGACCCCAGCTGCCTGGGGAGCCTTAGATCCTTGATGGGCTGTCCAAGCCCGCGCTTCCTTAGGCCCAACTGTGAAGAACGTCAAGAGGTTCAGCAAGCAATACCCTTCCCGAATTACGCGCTTCAGGCCCGTCTCTTTTAATCCCAATGTTTGAAGAAATTCATTTTGCTCTGCCTCATTGTCAAGGGCAGCCACTTCCGATTCAATCGCAGCAGAAATGACAACCGCTCGTGCATCATGGCTTGCTGCATAGTCAGAGACTTTGCGAGTCCAATCATTGCCCGTGGCAGCTTCTGCCTCTGACACGTTACAAACATATAACATTGGCTTCGCAGATAAGAGCTGAAGTTGTTGATAAAGTTCGAAGTCTTCTTTCGAAACAGTCATTGTTTTCGCCGGCTTTCCTTCCTCGAGGTGCGCTTTCGCCTTCTCCATTAAGCCCAAAAGAGTTTTAGCTTCTGCATCCCCACCTTTTGCTTTTTTAGCAGCCGCCAACATACGGCGATCCAAACTTTCCAAATCCGCAAGCATCAATTCCGTCTCAATGGTCGTCAAATCTCGAATGGGGTCAACTGAGCCATCAACATGGGTGATGTCATCATTTTCAAAGCAACGCAACACATGAATAACAGCATCTACCCCTCGAATATGGCCCAAAAACTGATTGCCCAAGCCCTCCCCTTTACTGGCTCCGCGAACAAGTCCTGCAATGTCCACGAATTCCAATTGTGTTGGGATAATCTTTTGAGAGCTGGCAATTTGTGCCAATTTGTCAAGGCGCGGATCTGGCACACCAACACGCCCAACGTTCGGTTCAATCGTACAGAACGGGTAGTTTGCGGCCTCGGCAGCAGCAGTCGCTGTTAACGCATTAAACAAAGTCGACTTCCCAACATTGGGGAGTCCCACAATTCCACAATTAAATCCCATAATTCTCACTCTATATTAACGAATCTTATATCAACTTCTAATCGATGCGAGGATAAGTTGCAATTGAATTAACGCCCCATCTGGCGGCTTCTAACAACTAAAGGGCAAACTATTTTTCTAAACCTGGAGTTCATTTCCTTCTGAATCATCTTCTGAAAAATACTTTTTTTCAGCCTGAATCTCCTCAAAAGATAAACACAAAACTGGCCAGACTTGGATAAAATCAAATACAGTTTCTTGCAAGTCTCTATTTGGATATAGTTGAGCTGAATTGCATTGTGCTTCTTCGATATACTTTTTTACTGCATGAAATGAGGGGTGCTGATCTGAGGGTTCGCTATCTTGAGCATGCTCTTCAAACCCCATTTCTTGCCTTATGATTGTGTCAATAATTAAGAGCGTAGAAGTTTGATTGGTACCCTCCGTATAAGAATCTATCATATATTTTCTGACAGCATCATAGGAAAGGGGGCCATTCTCAAACTCTTTTCCAAAGCCTATGTATTGTATGTCTTGATCATGATCAGTCTTAACCGTTAACAAATTGTCATTATTATAGGCTCCTAAACGGTTCAGTTGTGTATAGTTTGGGAAATTCCTGAACAGAACAAGTGCACCAGGTTGAGAAACATTTTTAATCGTTAAATGATCAAGTTGTTTGCAAAAACTACCAATAAATCCGCGAAGAGAAAACCATTTACCCTTCTTTTGAGATTCATAAGTATAAAATACATCATCAAACAAATCTCCAAAGATATCTGAAAGGATTTTTGCATAAACGATATAAGAAGCTGTTGTGCATTCTATGATATTCTCTTTATTTTCAAAAATTTGATTTAAGGCTTCACTTATTCCAACATCCTCATGCTTTTTATACATATCAATCACACCATTTTGGTAAACAATCTCCCAATTATCACCCGGAATAGATTTGCGTTCTCCCTTCGTGAGATCCTGATACCTAGAACACTTGTTGAGCTGCCCGTAAAGCTCAACAGCCCGTGTACCCACAAACTGATCTAAATCTTCCTGTGACATGAATTCCATACCCAATACGCTGTGAATAGAAATCGATGCCAACAAAAGCATCACAAACCATATCATTTTGATTTTTAAAAACATTAAATTCTCTTTTATAGATACTAGACTAATTTTAGTAGTTTACTATATATTACTCATTTGAATTTTTCAATTAATTTGTTATTCAAGAATCTCATAAACTTAAAAAATATCATAAATCTAAACTGAATTCTCGTATTTTTTAAACCTGAATATGAACGTAAGATCACCGGCAACGCATAAAATTCTTGCAATCTTGAGCAATACAACTTATCAAAAAGAATGTGATATTAACCACGAGATTTCAGATATATGTTACATAAGCGACTCCCTTCGGCGTACCTCATTTGGCTATGTGCCGTGCTGTTCTACTTATATCAGTATATTATTCGGGTATCCCCCAGTGTCATGAGAGACGATTTGATGATCGCCTTTGATGTCACGGCCAGTGGGTTCAGCAGCCTATCCTCCTTTGCGCTTTATTGTTATGCCTTGATGCAAATTCCCGTAGGCATGTTGGTCGATCATTACGGCACCCGACGCATGATTTTATCCTCCATTACCCTTTGTGTTTCAGGTGTGGTTCTATTCTCTAGTAGTGAACAATTGATTTTTGGATATCTTGCCCGCATGATGATGGGCACCGGATCCGCTTGCGCTTTTCTATCGGTGAGTAAAATTATCAACGAATGGTTCCCGGATGCGCGCAAAGGCCTTATGATGGGGCTTACAGCCACCTTTGGAACCATGGGGGCCTTTCTCGGGGGTCGTCCCCTTGTGATGCTCATTGAAAATCAAGGGTGGCGGTCAAGCTTACTGATCCTTGCCGCTATTGGTTCTTTTGTCTTACTTCTGAATTTCTTTGCCCTCCCCTCCAGCCAAAAAGGCACTAAAGAAGTTGTCCCTGGAGAAGAGTCTGCCTCTTTCAAGTCCGTGTTATCCGTTTTTAAAAATGCCCAAGCCTGGCTGTTCGCCTTGATTGCCGTTGGTTTATATCTTTCTATTGCTGTGGTTGCTGATTTGTGGGGCGTTTCTTTTATGCAAGAGAAATTTGATATTGATCGCCAACAAGCGGCTCAAATGATATCGTTCATCTATTTTGGAACTGCTTGTGGATGTCCTCTTTTCGCCTGGATAAGCCGTTTGATTGGCTCCGTAAAGCAAACCATCATCATTGGGGGTATGGGGATGATTGTCCTCTTAGCCTATATCGTTTTTGTTCCCAACATTCCCATTTGGACTGCCAATACAATTTTATTTTTAATCGGTATTTGTACAGGGGCGGAAATATTATGTTTCATCGCCGCATGTGCCATCATGGGTCCTGAAGTTGCAGGTACGATGACGGGCTTTTTAAATGGTGTTGTTAGCCTCGCCGCTGCCATGATTCAACAGCACGTCGGCATTGTCCTGGACTATTTTTGGGAAGGAGAAATGACCGCTACGGGTATACGGGCCTATTCGCTTTACAACTATCAGGTTGCCTTTGGCGTCATCTTATTTTTTACCTGTATATCTGTTATCCTCGCCTTCTTTATTAAGCCCCAACGCGCGTTTCGAGAGAGTCAAGCGGAAGCCTCTCCAGCGTAATTAAAACCCGCCAAATACCTTTTCAAACTCAACTTCGTCCGCTGTTGATATGCGACCCAAGACTTTGTTGCGGTGAGGAAAGCGACCAAATCTAGCAATAATGTCCTTGTGCTGTTGAGCATAGGTGACGGTTTGTTCATTTTCAGGAATGGTCGAAAATAAGCGGATACCTTCTTTCTGATCCTCTAAACTTTCACTGTGCATAAAGGGCATATATAAAAAATTGCGTTGAATTTTAGAGGATAATTGTCCATCCAACCCTTTCTCAACAGCCTTTTTTGAAATATTGAGAGCGATGTCATCCGTAGAAAAAGCTTTTGGAGTATCGCGAAACATATTCCGGGATAATTGGTCAAAAATAAGAACAAGAGCTAAAGCCTCTTCGCCGCTCTTGAGCTTATCAAGCTTCTCTTGGTTAAAAGTTAAAGAAGCTTCTTCGTAAATTTTGCCAAACCGTTTGGTTAGATTTTCATCAAAATCACGATCTTTGACGAACCAAAATGGCTCCACTTCTGGGGAAAACCAAAAATCGAGAATACCCATTGAGACGGGAAGAGATTGATATGACATGACGATACCCTTTCAATTCTAGAAATATACCCTATTCAGCTGAGTGACCCGTATAACTTTATTAATTATTATAAAAATAATTTTGGAAATATACATCACAATTGTTTTCTAGCAGATTAGGAACTGTGAGTACAAACTTAAATCTTGGAGAATTGGTGAGAAGAAAAATTGATTTGTGGATCATAAATGGATTAAGTATTGGATATTACGCCTCCAGCGTGCTATAATTGGATGATAAATAGATTAAGTATTGGATATGTTCGATGTTTAACCTTGAATATGATCAGCTAACCCTCCCCATGCACTTGCTTTCAAAAATTCGTCGCATTGATGAATTTAATGGGACGTGGAAAGCCATTCAGATGCTTGCCCCGGATAGATTATCTTCTCTGAAGTATACGGCAACCATTGAAAGCATTGGCGCATCGACCCGAATCGAAGGCGTGACTCTGACCGATGCGGAAATTGAAACCTTTCTGAAAAGCATGAAAACAACGTCTTTTCGCTCCAGAGATGAGCAGGAAGTTGCAGGATATGCAGATGTTATGGATGTAATTTTTGAAAATTACGAGTCAATTGATATCACAGAAAATTTCATTAAACAGCTTCATTCGATTTTACTGAAATTTACTGAAAAAGACGAGGGGCATCGCGGATCTTATAAAACATCAACCAACTCAGTTGGCGCCTTTATTGATGGAAAGTTAAAAGCAATAATCTTTGAGACTGCCTCTCCTTTTGAAACGCCTCTTATGATGAAAAACCTCATTGAATGGCATGACAAGATGTCAGAAAAAGACTGGCATCCTTTGGTTATCATCAGCATTTTTATTGTTGCTTTTTTGGCAATTCATCCTTTTCAAGATGGTAATGGCAGGTTGTCGCGTGCTTTAACAACACTCATGCTTTTGAAATTTAACTACTTGTATGTACCTTATATTTCTTTAGAACATATTATTGAAGAAAATAAGGCTGATTATTACAAGGCACTTCAACTAACACAGACAACTTTACGATCTTCAGAACCAAATTTTTACCCTTGGTTTAGTTTTTTCTTTATGGCGCTTGAAAAGCAAATGAATTTGTTAAAATCACGCATTAGTGAAATCAAGCGCATTCAAAAATTGCCAAAAATATCCATGGATATTTTTAATGCCATTCAAACCCATCAGCAACTATCTATTGTGCAACTTTCCGAGCTGCTTGGCATCAACCGAAATACCATTCGAAATCATGTGTACCAACTTGTTTACAACAAATACCTGAAACAAAACGGTCAAGGACGGGGGGTTTTTTATACAATTGCAATTGGATCATAAATGAATACCCTTTCAATTCTAGAAATATACCCTATTCAGCTTCCGGAAATGCTTTTAACACGTCTGCCCGAGAAACTTCTTTGACTTGGCCTGGCTCTAAATCACCCAAAGAAAAGGGGCCATAAGCCACTCGAATCAGTCGATTCACTCGAAGACCAAGGTGTTCCATCACTTTGCGAATTTCGCGGTTTTTCCCTTCATAAAGCGTCATGAAAAGCCAGGTATTCGACCTTGTGTTATAGCTAGGGTCCTCGAGTTCAGCTTCGATGCGACCATAGGAAATGCCATCGATCGTAACGCCATTGACGAGATCGGCTAATGCCTCTTCATCTACTTGCCCATAGACCCGCACTTGATAAGACCGTGCCCAACCGGTTGAGGGAAGCTCAGCATATCGTGATAATTCTCCATCATTGGTCAGCAAAATTAACCCTTCTGAATTTAAATCCAGACGGCCAATGGATATAACCCGGGGCAAGGAAGATGGTAGGGATTCAAAAATTGTGGGACGACCTTGGGGATCATGATGGGTTGTCAGAAGACCAACGGGTTTATGGTATATCCAAAGTCGAGGCGCCGGCGCGTCCGTCAAAAGCTTTCCATCGACCCGAATCTCCATTTTATCTGTCACAATGATGGCAGGCGTGTTCAAGACGACCCCATCAATCGTCACGCGACCGTCAAAAATCCATCGTTCCGCATCCCGACGTGAACAAAGACCCGCTCGTGCCATGCGCTTGGCAATGCGCTCTCCGTCTTGGGGGGGGGAGTCGTCATCGTCTTGCCGCCTGAATCAAACCTGCAAAGATTTTTTTGTCAGCTTCACTGATATGGTATTCGGGGTGCCATTGTACACCTAAGCAAAAGAGGCTATTCGTATCTTCAATTCCCTCAATGATACCGTCCGGAGCGATTGCATTGATGCGAACTCCCTCGCCGATCTTCTTTATTGCTTGATGGTGAGCCGTGTTCACGGGAATTTTTCCGTCAACCATCGCAGCGTGAACTAATCGATGTAAGAGCGTGTCCTCATAAATCTGCACATCATGCCCTGGTTCTGTTCGAGGATTCGATTGTTCATGGGCCAGACAACTCTTAACCTCATCTGGAATATGTTGAATAAGCGTTCCCCCCAAAACGACGTTCAAGAGCTGCATTCCCCCACAAATTCCCAATACGGGTTTTCTTTGTTCATAAGCTAACTCAAGTAAACGTCGCTCAAATGTTGTTCGGTCTTGCTTTATAGTCACTGTCTCATGGCGTTGATCCACTCCATACAGCGCCGGATCAATGTCAAAAGCGCCCCCTGTAAAAACAAATCCATCCGCCAGGGTTGCATAGTCTTGGGCTAGCCTCTCATGATGGGGGACGGGCAAAGGAATACCTCCTGCCTCTAAAACGGCATCACAATAATTTTGGCGCAAAGCATACCAAGGCATCGGTGAATAGCCCCCTGATTCTTCTGCGTCCAAGGTTATAACAATGAGGGGTTTGTGAGTCATGGATAGTCTACCTTTTTTGGTTTTTTTACAATTAACGGTTCCGCCTGGGGTTTCGGATAGGGGTGCGGGTAGTCACTGGGCTCCAATGGTTCAACAGGGCCCTTTTTTCCACACGAACTCATCACAAGACAAATCCCTATCAAAACAATATATTGGAACATTCGTGCCGTCCTCTTAAGAAGATTCTTCTAACTCTAATAAGCACCCAAAAGCATCTTTGGGATGCATAAAAACGACAGGCAACCCTTGGCTCCCCGGTTTTGGATCATTCAATACTCTTATCCCTGCTCCTTGAACGATATCTGTAGATGCTTGAATATCTTTTACTTCAAAACAGAGATGATGCAAACCCCCTGCGGGATTTTTGAGAAGAAAACCTTCAATGGGAGAATGTTCGCCCAAAGGGGTAATCAATTCTAGTTTTGTGTTAGAAAGATGCACAAAAACAGATGTTACGCCATGCTCTTTCAAATCAATGGGTGTCGAAACTTCAGCGCCCAGGACATCTCGATAAAAGGCTACTGCCGCCTTTAAATCAGGCACTGCAATCGCAACATGATTTAGTCGATTGAGCATGATGAATTCTTGTCCATAACTTAATTTGAATTACCCCTCACCCGACACGTAGCTCACGCTAGTGTCGACCTCTCCCACAAGGGGAGAGGTAAAGTCCAAGTGCTGGTTGCTAATACCTCTCCCCTTGTGGGAGAGGTCGACCTTGAGCAAAGCGAAAGGTCGGGTGAGGGGTTTATTCCAACTACACCTGTAGTAAGTGTACTTCAGTCAGAGGCTTCTTGCCTAGACGACTGTTAACAGCCCGGCGAATCGCAACGCGCAAAGCTTCTGCGCGTGCGTCTTCATTCTTGTAGTCTTCATTTAAAGTTTGACGAATCACGCGATTAATGTCCTTCGATATAGCATCCATTTCCTCGCCCGGCTCTGCAACACCAAGCATTGTCAAATGCATGGGGCGGGCGGGTTGCCCTACCTTATCAAGCGCAATGGTTACCACGATTGTCCCTTGAATCGAAAGACGATAGCGATCCCGAAGCATTAAACTATCCATGGGAACCAATCGATCCCCATCAACGCCCAGTCGACCCGTTGGAACTTGATCAATAATTTTTGGCAACCCTGAAGCGAGGTGAATTAAAGTTCCATTTTCAGGAATAACGGCTTTCGGAATGCCACATTCTAGGCCAAAGGTGGCATGGGCTTGAAGATGGCGTGCCTCCCCATGTACAGGAACTAAAATTTGAGGGCGAACCCATTCATACATTTGGCGGAGCTCATCTTGTGCGGGGTGACCAGATACGTGAATATTCTCCTCATGGGCTGTAATGACTTTGATGCCGCGCAAGACAAGACGGTTTTGCAAAGCACTAATACTGCGTTCATTACCGGGAATCATGCGAGAAGAAAAAATGACCGTATCTTCCGGATCTAACTCAATAGCCGGATGTTGCCCCGTTGCAATTCGTGAAAGTGCCGAACGAGGTTCCCCTTGAGAGCCGGTTGCAATCAGCAAAACCTTATTTCGAGGCAATCCGTCTGCATCATCTTCGGTGAGAAAAGCGGGAATATCTTTCAAATACCCATTTTGACGGGCAGCTTCTTCCATACGAATTAGCGAGCGCCCCACTAAAATGGGTTGACGACCATTCGCCCGCGCCGCCAAGGCAGCGGTTTCTAGCCTTGCCACGTTCGATGCAAAACACGCAACAACAACTCGGCCTTCCGGATGACGCCGAATCAAATCTGTGAGCTCTTCTCGAACACCCTGTTCCGAACCCGAACTCCCTTCATTAAGGACGTTGGTGGAATCGCAAACCATCGCCAAAATGCCCTGGTCACCCAAAGCTTCTAGCCGTTTATGATCCGTCACTTCACCAACGAATGGGCTTGTATCGATTTTCCAATCCCCTGTGTGAAGAATGGTCCCCAAGGGTGTGGTAATGGCCAGAGCGTTCGGCTCTGGAATGGAGTGGGTCAACGTAATAAATTCAACGCTGAATTTACCAACTTGAATGGTACCCGACAAAGGAACTTCGATAATGGGGACTTTTTTACCCCAGGGTTTATCTTTGAGCTTCTGGCGTAAAATGCTTGCGGTGAAAGGAGTGGCGTAAACAGGGCACTGGAGAAGAGGCCAGAGGTAGGGAACCGCCCCCACATGATCTTCATGAGCATGGGTAATAATAATACCAACAAGCGCGTCTTTTCGCTCTGCAATAAAAGCAGGGTCTGGTGTGATAACCTCAACGCCCAATCGATCTCCAAAGGTGATGCCTAAATCTACCATAAGCCATTGTTCATCATGCCCATAAAGGTTTAGATTCATGCCAATCTCGCCTGAGCCCCCTAAAGGGAGAAGCCAAAGATCGTGTTTAGTCGGTTTATATTTCACGTATATTCATTACCTAGATTAAATTTGTATAGTGGATGCGAAGGTCCTCCTTCTTAAATACGGCTTTATTGGCCTGATTACAAGTGTTTATACGAAAATACCAAGACTGCCTCATTTAAATTCAAAGGAATAATTCAAGTAAAACAAATAGGTTGACTGTTAAGGTACATATCCACTAGCAAAACAATGTGTCCCCAAAAGAAGGGTATCAAAAAGGCCATAGCCATAAGATAATTGACAACGAGGCCAAGTCATAGTATTTCAATTATTATTGCAGCTCGTTTCTCTTGCCCTAAACTTTATCTAATTTAATAATGAAAAGGATTAACCATGTCATATTTTAAAAAATTTTCACTGCCTCTTTTCTTATTTTCATTCCTATCCTTAACAGCAACAGTGCATACTATGGAAAAACAAACAGAGAAAGCGGAAAATTCAACAGAGCAATTAGCCTTATTTAACAATCACTCCGCAGCTATAACAACACCCTATCATAGAT
>Ga0207133_1086_pt1 | contig 16123 bp, 13 predicted proteins | sample Alteio_BWMinHeat_11_FD_153537 | JGI IMG/M metagenome (GOLD analysis project Ga0207133, IMG submission 153537) | Enriched cells from forest soil in Barre Woods Harvard Forest LTER site, Petersham, Massachusetts, United States -... | ecosystem: Environmental > Terrestrial > Soil > Temperate forest >... | reverse complement strand
AGGTGCCTAGAATCCGCGCTGTTTCTTCGGCAGATCTTTCTTCGATGTGGCGGAGAAGGATGGTACTTCGAATCTTTGGACCCAAGCGATTGATTGCTTCGGTTAAGAGTTCCGTGCGCTCGCGCTGCCAGCAGGACTCTTCGGGATTGGGGCCGCGATCAACGAACGCCTCCGAAGTAGACTTCATATCATCGTCAGGGCTCTCTGGCAACACTTCGACAACTCCTCGCCTTCGGCGGAGCAGCATGAACGCCTCATTCATAGCGATGCGCGTCAGCCATGTGGAGAATCGCGCCTTTTCCTGGAAGGCGTCGAGATGGAGGAAGGCCTTGTGAAAGCTCTCCTGCGACACATCTTCGGCATCTTCCCGGCTATTCGTAATGCGTTGCGCCACGGCGAGAACTCTCAGCCTGTGACGAAGGACCAGTTGCTCGAAAGCCTGTGCATCCCCGCTCTTCGTGGCAGCCACTAGCTCTTCGTCAGAAAGTTTGTTCGTACTGGTTGTGCAAGACGTCGGCATGAATCCGATCCTCCTTCGCGGCTGCGACACAAAGTAAGAAAACCAACTAACGCGCCAGCCACAGCGCGTATCGAATGGACTGGAATATCGTCCAGTGCTGCCGGCCGCGCAGAATGCGATACCAGTCAAGAATGGATAGAGGCTTCATAGTTGCTCTCCTGTCTGCGTCAAGTTTCCCGGTCTTGCGTCGCTATCACGCTGATGCTTGCCCGGTGCGAAGTCTAGAGAGGCAATCTGCCTGCCAGAGGCTCTGATCGACGTATACAGCTTGGAAATTGTTGGCAGAATGAGGGATACGCCGATTGATGAGCCTTTGGGCGAAGTTAGCCGAAACGGGGACCTGTCAGAGTCTTGACATTCCGTCTATTAGGTTGGGCAAACCGAGGCGACCACCTCTCCATGAGAGAAGGCTACATACGCCTTATGGCCATCCTGGTCGGGGCAGGACCCTCTCTGGTGCTAAGATTTCGGTTGCAGAAAGCAACAGCCTGCTTTTCAGGAGCAGAAGTATGCGGAGGTCCAACCCTCTTCTGTGGGTCAAGCCCCCTGGAATTTGGGGCTATGGAATTGCCGTTTTTTCAGTCGTTGCGGCCTTAACCGTATCCAGGTTGCCGGCGATACATTTGCAAGATGCCCCCGTGTCACTTTTTCTTTGCGCCGTCATATTGAGTGCGTGGTTCGGTGGAGTCGGGCCAGGACTAGTCGCCACGGTACTCTCCGCGCTCGCTTTCAACTATTACTTCCTGCCTCCGATCCATTCTTTGGGTCCAAAGCCCGACGAAATACCCCGCCTTGTCATCTTCGTCGTATCGGCCTTGTTTGTCGGCTCCCTGAGCGCCGCTCAAAGAAGGGCCATGGAATCACTCAGGCGCACCCGCGATGACCTGAAAGTAACAGTCCAAAAGCTCCAGAGCGCCAATACGGCATTGCAAGCAGAGAGTCGCGAGCGCAAATCTGCGGAAGAGGCACGGCGTGAGGCGCGTGCGGAACTGGCACGCGTCAGCCGTGTGACCACCATGGGAGAGCTGACCGCTTCGCTGGCTCACGAAGTGAATCAACCGATTGCCGCTGCCCTCACCAACGCCAATACCTGCTTGCGTTGGCTTACGCGCGATCACCCCGATTTGGAAGAGGCACGCGAGGCTGCATCAAGGATCGTCAAAGATGCGACCCGTGCTGCGGGTATCATCAGCCGGGTCCGCCTGTTGTTTAAAAAAAGTTCTCCGCAATGGGACCTGGTGGACGTAAACGAAGCTATTCGAGAGATGATCGCCCTCTTGCACAGCGAAGCGGCGCGATACAACATAACAGTCCGGATGGAGCTAGCCGCGGATCTTCCCCGGACCACGGGAGATCGTGTGCAATTGCAACAGGTACTGATGAACCTCATCGCGAACAGTATCGATGCGATGAAGGAAGTGGATGGGGCACGCGTGTTGGCGGTCAAGTCCCAGAGAACGGAGAAAGAAGAAGTTCTGGTGTCCGTCACCGATACCGGCATAGGGCTTCCTCCGCAGCAGGCGGACCAGATCTTCAATGCGTTTTTTACAACGAAGCCTCACGGCACCGGCATGGGACTTCGCATCAGTCGCTCCATCGTTGAATCCCATGGCGGGCACTTGTGGGCTGCCGACAACTCCCCGCGCGGCACAAGCTTTTGGTTCAGTCTGCCCGCCGAGGCCGAGGCAAAGGAATGAGCCCCGACAGTTAATTGTTAATTGAAGCGCGGCGTGATTGTTCCGCGTGGCAACCAGACGGAGTCACATGCCTACCGTCGCCTTGATTGGTTCATACAATTACGCGCTCGTGGCGCTTTCGGTGTTGATCGCCATGTTTGCCTCGTATGCCGCCCTGGATCTTGTAGGTCGCGTAACTGCTGCTGGCGGCTGGACTCGCGCGGTTTGGCTGCTGGGCGGTGCCGGTGCGATGGGAACTGGCATTTGGTCCATGCACTATATTGGAATGTTGGCGTTCATCCTGCCAATTCCCGTGGCCTACCATTGGCCAACTGTTCTGCTGTCACTGTTTGCGGCTATTCTCGCTTCTCTTGTTGCCCTGGGCGTGGTGAGCCGGCAGAAAATGGGTTGGTTCCGAGCGCTGGCTGGAAGCGTCCTTATGGGCGCCGGTATTGCAAGCATGCACTACATCGGCATGGCTGCCATGCGTTTAGCAGCTAAATGCCAGTTTAATTCCTTTCTCGTCGTCCTGTCCGTCGTGTTCGCGGTTCTGATTTCTCTGGCCGCGCTCTGGATTACCTTTCACTTCCGAGATGAGACAACGGGGATCGGCTGGGAAAAGTTAGCCGGAGCCGCCGTGATGGGTGCCGCAATCCCGATAATGCATTACACCGGCATGGCCGCCGCCAGTTTCACTCCCTTCGTCATGCCGGCGGACCTGTCGCATGCCATAAGCATCTCTGCACTTGGAACCGCCGGGATTGTGGCGGTCACATTTCTCGTCCTCGGACTGGCTTTGCTGACATCCTTTGTTGATAGGCGATTCACTGTCCGTACCTTGGAAGTACAGGAAGAGAAACTGCAGCAGAGCGAGGCATACTTGGCGGAAGCGCAAAGGCTCAGTCACACGGGTAGCTTCGGCTGGAATCCGTCGACTGGCGAGCTCATCTGGTCAGAAGAAACCTTTCGAATCTTCCAATACGACCGATCGACGATACCGAGCGCAGAACTTGTTCTCCAGCGGGTTCATCCGGAAGACATAGCTCTCGTGCAAAGGACCATTGAGCGGGCGTCGCGTGACAGAAAGGATTTTGATTTTGAGCATCGCTTGCTGATGCCGGATGGTTTTGTCAAACATGTCCACGTTGTGGCTCATGCTGAAAAAGGTGAGCCGGGTGAACTCGAGTTTGTTGGAGCGGTAATGGACGTCACTGAGCGCAAGCAGGCGGAAGAAGCCGTGCGCCGGAGCGAGAGTTACCTGGTGGAAGCGCAGGGGCTCACGCATACGGGGAGTTGGGCCTGGCGAGTGCGCGGAAGAGAGGCCTTGCATCTTTCAGAGGAATGGTTTCGCATCTATGGTTTCGCTCCGGACGAGGGCCTGTCGGCCTGGGAAAAACGGTTGCAGCGCATACATCCGGAGGATCGAGCCAAGTGGCAAGAGACAACCAATCGAGCAATCGATGAGAAGTCGGATTACGAAGTGGACCAAAGACTTCTTCTTCCCGACGGCACTGTCAAATACACTCACACCATCGGCCATCCTGTCCTGAACGCATCCGGGGATGTGGTGCAATTCGTGGGTACCATGATCGATGTCACTGAGCGCAAGCGAGCGGAGGAAGAGCGCGAGCGCTTGCGCCAGGCGCAAGCGGATCTCGCACGCATCAACCGGGTGACCACCATGGGCGAGCTGACCGCCTCCCTGGCGCATGAAGTGAATCAACCGATTGCCGCCGCCGTCACTAATGCCAAAACCTGCTTGCGCTGGCTTACTCGCGATCACCCAGATGTGGAAGAGGCACGCGCGGCTGCCGTGAGGATCGTCAATGACGCAACCCGTGCGGCAGAAATCATCAAGCGAATTCGCTTGCTCTTCAAGAAGGAAACTTCAGAGCGGGAGCTGGTGGACGTAAACGAAGTCATACAAGAGATGGTCGTCCTTCTGCGCGGCGAGGCAATTCGATATTCGATTTTGCTGAAGACCGAACTCGAGACAGACGTTCCCCAGGTCTCGGCGGACCGCCTCCAATTGCAGCAGGTGTTGATGAACCTCATGATCAATGGCATCGACGCGATGAAGGATGCAGATGGAGCGCGAGAGCTCACCATCAAATCGGAGCGATCGGAAACCCACCAAGTTCTTGTGTCCGTCAACGACACGGGCGTGGGCCTGCCACCGCAGCAGCCGGACCAGATCTTCGAAGCGTTTTTCACCACCAAACCTAATGGCACGGGTATGGGGCTGGCCATTAGCCGCTCTATCGTGGAATCGCACGGCGGCCGCTTGTGGGCTGCCAACAACTCTCCCCGTGGGGCAAGTTTTTGTTTTGCTCTGCCCATCAACGCAGAGGCAAAGGAATGAAACCGCCAGACACTCCCACGGTATTCGTCGTTGATGACGATCCCTCCGTGCGTGCGTCCATCCAAGGACTGCTGAAGTCGGCGAACTTGCGCTCCGAATCCTTCGGAACGGCGGAAGAATTCCTAAGCGGCAAGCGGTCGGGCGGGCCAAGTTGCCTTGTTCTGGACGTAAGCCTTCCTGGAGTTAACGGTCTGGACTTTCAGCGCGCGTTGGCTGACGCGGGCATCCAAATCCCTATCATCTTCGTCACCGGTCATGGGGATATTCCGATGACCGTGAAGGCTATGAAATCGGGCGCCGTGGAGTTTCTGACCAAGCCTTTCGATGACCAGGACTTACTGAAGGCGATCCACCAGGCCTTGGATCGCGACCGCGAGACGCGCCGTCAGCAGAGCAGCTTTGCCGGGCTGCGAAAATGTTACGAGACCCTGAGCGAGCGCGAACGCGAGGTCATGGGCCTGGTGGTTTCAGGCATGCTCAATAAGCAGATAGCATTTGAGCTCGGGATCAGTGAGATCACGGTGAAGATTCATCGCGGCCACGTGATGCGGAAAATGCAGGCCGAGTCGCTTGCAGAATTAGTTAGAATGGCTTCGAAACTGGAGCTTTCGCTCGGCAAAAAGTAGCTTGCTTCCCAGGTGCAGTTGGCAAGCACCACTGTTTGCGAGCTTGCCGTTTCCCGTTTGGACTGTAGCTTTCCAACTTCACGTAGATTGTATTTGTCCCTCGGGTCGTTGCGGTATTCGGGCTCTCATACGAAAGTATAATTGCGCCGCTTTGGCGACGCTGCTAAATTGCCGCTATGGCAGCTCTGGAGAAAACCAAAATGGTTGCGATTGTTGATGATGATGATTTAATGCGCAGCGCGCTACAAGGCCTGATGAAATCGGTTGGCTTGCCGGCACAAGCGTTTGCGTCGGCTGAGGCATTCCTGAAGTCCGGCCAACAACGCCAGGCCCGCTGTTTAATCGCAGATATCCGGATGCCAGGAATGTCCGGTCTCGAACTGCAAGCGCAACTGAACGCCGAACGCTGCAAGATCCCGATCATCTTTATCACCGCGCATGGCGACGAAAAAATGCGGATGCAGGCGTTGCGAGCGGGCGCTGTGGAGTTCATGTCAAAGCCGTTTGATGACGAAGCGTTGCTCGAGAGTGTACGGGCGGCCCTGGAGAGCTAAGCTCGCAAGCAGAAGTGGGTATCGGGGTTGGGCAAGGAGGTTTTCCGTGGGAGCTGTTGCAAGATTCGGATCCGCCGACCAGGATGCTAATCCTCGCAGGTTCGAGCAGATCATAGGCAGCAGTCCTGCCCTGGAATCGGTGCTCGAACAAGTGGAACGGGTCGCGCCTACGGATTCCACCGTTCTTATCCAGGGAGAAACAGGCACCGGCAAGGAGCTGATCGCGCGCGCGATTCACAATCTCAGTTCGCGGTTCGGACGTCCGTTCATAAAACTGAATTGCGCCGCCATTCCGTTCGATCTACTGGAAAGCGAGCTATTTGGCCACGAGAAAGGCGCTTTTACGGGCGCCATCGCACAGAAGATTGGCCGTTTCGAATTGGCTGACAAAGGGACGCTGTTCCTGGACGAAGTGGGTGACATTCCGCTGCCGCTGCAGCCAAAACTGCTGCGTGTCCTGCAGGAGCAGGAGTTCGAGCGTTTGGGCAGCGGTCGGACGCACCAAGTGGACGTTCGCCTCGTAGCGGCGACCCACCGAAATTTGGTTGAGATGGTGAAGCGAAACGAATTTCGCAGCGATCTCTACTATCGTCTGAATGTGTTTCCAGTCCCTCTGCCACCCTTGCGGGCGCGCCGTGAAGACGTTCCGGCTCTTGTCGAGCATTTTGTCGAGATTTATGCGCGCCGGATGGGTAAGCAAATCGACCGCATTTCCTCAGAAACGATGTCTGCACTGACGTCATACCCGTGGCCCGGGAACATTCGCGAACTTCAGAATTTCATCGAGCGGAGCGTAATCCTCACTTCGGGCAACGTCCTGGAATCCCCTCTCGCGAGCTTGAGGAATGCCGCCGAAGTGGAATCCCTCGGACCAATTACGATGGAGGACGCGGAGCGAGACCACATTCGCAAAACTCTCGAGCAGACTCGGTGGGTTGTCTCGGGTCCCAACGGGGCGGCCGCACGCTTGGGAATCAAGAGGTCCACGCTTTACTTCCGGATGCAAAAGCTTGCCATCTCGCGCACCAACAAGGATCCACTTCCCTCGTAGCAGAGTCGCCGTCCTGCGGGGATCAATCGTCCAATCGATTGATACTGTCCACAGATTAGGCATCAGACGCACCAGCGATCACATCTCCAGTCGACTTAAATCCGAAGCTGTCTGACACACAATCAAATAAATAACCATACTGGCCTGTCAGCATGCGGAGTCACGTCCAGCAGGTTGGCATCGCGCGCCACTCTGTAGTCTGTCTCGGCTTCTACTTTCAGTCACTTACGTAATGATTGTTTTGGCAACCGATTTGCCTCTTCCAATTGCGTCGCTCGACGCACCAAGACTTTTCGTAGCGACAGAGACCACGAGTAATCACGAAGCTGGCGGATTGAGGGAGTAGCCGCCAACCGCGTGAGCTCGGTTCTTTAATCAAAAAACTTTGTCTCGAAGTCTCAAAAAGGAGGAATCATGAAGCTTCACTCAAGAATCGCAACATCTGCGGGACTCATGCTGCTTCTAGGCTGTGTCTCGTTCGCTCAAAACGTTAAAACCGACTACGACCATAACGCAAACTTTGGCCAATACAAGACCTACTCTTGGGAAAAGGTCCAGACAAAAGACCCGCTCCTGGTCGACCGCATCAAGAGCGCGGTGAATAGCGCTCTGATGGCAAAGGGATTGACCCAAGTTCCTTCGGGAGGTGACGTCGAGGTCTTTGCCATTGAAACGACTCAGAATCAACAAACCTTGGACACGTTCTATAACGGATTCGGAGGAGGCCGCCGTTGGGGAGGATTCGGCGGATTTGGCGACGCAACCACAACGGTAGAAACCTACAAAGTAGGGACGTTAGTGATCGATCTTTTCGATGCAAAAACAGAGAAGTTGATCTGGCGAAGCTCATCGAGCGATACGCTTTCCAACAACGCAGACAAGAACACCAAGAACCTCGACAAAGGCGTGAATAAAATGTTCCAGCATTTTCCTCCCGCCTCGTCGACCAAACACTAAGGAGAGCGAGATGAATCGCCATCTTTCCCTTTCACTCGCTATCTCAGTGACCCTGAGTACCCTCGCCACTCCTCTGCGCGCGGCAAACGAGCCGCGCGCGGGGAGTACTGAAAAGACGACGGTGCTATGGACGAACGAAAACCTTGAGAAACTAAGGCCTCTCGCCCCCATCTCAATCGTCGGTCAACCAAACAGACCAGATGATTCAACCAGCGCTGCAATGCCTCGGCCTTATCTGGAGGCACAGGATTCTAAATGGTACGCCAAACAGGCAGCGAAGCTACGCGACGAATTTGAATACCGGCAGGCTCAGCTTCGTGAATATCGCCAAGCGCTTGACGACGCGCGAAGTCTCAGGGCATCAACCGGCGGAATAGATCTAGCTGGTGACGACTTCGCCGTTACTCCCGAAGCCGGCATTGAAATCCTTCAGCAGCGCGTGAGCGAAACACAATCGCAGCTCGACGCACTGGAAGACTTGGCCCGCCACAACGATATCCCGCCGGGCACGTTACGCGGCCAGTGAGTTCCCCTGGCGCAGCTGAGGGGGCATGAAATTGTTTCAACACTGGCTTTACATCAAGGGAATGATCTCAATTTTGTACTGGAGAATATGCAATGAAGTCGTCCAAGCAAATTTTAATCCTACTTTTTTGTTGTTTACTGGTGCGATTTACTGCGCAAGCCGAATCTTTAGGTCCTACGGGCCAATCCAACGAGCAGCCGCCCGCGCCCGTACAACATTCCGCTCAAGAGCTGCAGCAACTCGTCGCCCCGATCGCTTTGTACCCGGACGCCCTCGTTGCGCAGATTCTCGCCGCTTCCACCTATCCCACTGAGATTGTCGAGGCGGACCGGTGGATACAGAGCCATTCCAACCTCAAGGGTGAAGAACTGGCCAAAGACGTTGATAAACAGCCCTGGGACCCGAGCGTCAAGGCTCTCGCACAATTTCCTTCGGTTCTTGAAAACATGGATAAGAACCTCTCATGGACTTCATCGCTTGGCGACGCATACGCCAACCAGCAGCAGGATGTGACGGATGCCGTCCAAACGATGCGCCAGCAGGCTCACACGGCGGGCCACCTCAATAGTAATGAACAGGAGAAGGTAACAACTCAAGGAAACACAATCATCATCGAACCGGCCAACCCTGAAGTTGTCTATGTACCTGCCTATGATCCCTGGCTCGTGTATGGCGAGCCGATCGTCGCATATCCAGGCTGGTATCCCGTGCCGGGGATCTTCCTGGCTGGAGCGGGGATTGGGTTTGGAATCGGTTTCGGGGTCGGCTTTTTCGGAGGATATGGGTGGGGCTGGCATCACTGGGGATACGACTGGCGTGGCAGGACAGCCATTTATAACCACAACACCTACATCTCCCGCAGCCGAACAATCATCAACCGCAACAACTTCAGCCACAACAACTTCAACCACGGCAACCTCAGCCATGGCAACGCGTTCCACGGAAGCACGCCCGGCGGCGGACGTGCGGGGTTCCATGGATCTTCGGCTCCTCACTTTCAGCCAGGAACACGGTCTGGAGCGTTCAGTGGCTTTGATCACGGTGGCAATGTCCGAGGCTTTTCATCTCGCGGGCGGTCGAGTTTTGGAGGTGGCGCCCGCGGAGGTGGTTTCCATGGTGGCGGTGGTGGGCGACATCACTGATCGCATGCCCCGGCTTTAGAGCGTAACAAGAATTCAACAATAGAAAGGAATACCATGCTACACAAGATTTCGATTTTTGGTCGATTTGAATGCAAGACCTTTGTTCGATTTGCAGTGTCCGTGCTGTTCGCGTTTAGCTTGGGGTGCTCGTCAGCGCCAATTTTCGCTCAGGAGCCGACACAGCGGACCTTTGCCTCCGCCGAAGGAGCTAGTCGGGCGCTCTTTGCTGCAATGCAAGTAGAGGACGAACAAGCTCCATTGAGCATCCTCGGGCCAGCCGGGAAGGACGTCCTCTCGTCCGGCGACCCAGAGGAAGACCTGGATGCTCGCGTCGGCTTCGTCGTCAAATACCAAGAGATGCATCGCTTCGTCACAGAGGCGAACGGAACTGTATCTTTAATCATTGGTGCGGAAAACTGGCCGTTTCCGATTCCACTCGTGAATAATCACGGCACATGGTTCTTCGACACTGCCGAAGGCAAAGATGAGATCCTATTCCGGCGCATAGGCAGAAATGAACTTGCCGCCATGGATGCGTGCCGAGAGTTAGTCGACGCGCAAAAACGATATTTTGCGCGCCCGCCGGCTAATCTCCCCCCGCAATTCGCACAGAAGCTGGTCAGCGATGAAGGCCACCACAATGGTCTGTACTGGCACGGTGCTGACGATGAGTTCAATAGCCCGATAAACCCTCTTATCGCCTACGCGCGCCAGAATCTCCCAACGGACCAAGTTGGCGAGCATGTTCCGTTCAATGGGTATATGTTCCGAATCCTCACCAGCCAAGGACCACACGCGCCGGGCGGAGCTAAGAATTATATCGTCGATGGGAAGATGAGCGCAGGATTCGCCTTCGTTGCCTATCCTGTCGAGTACCGCTCATCGGGTGTAGTGACTTTCATCATCGACAAATCGGGGACCATTTACGAAAAGGACCTTGGTCCCAACACAACAAAGCTCGCACAAGCGATGAATGTCTATGACCCGGATTCAACTTGGCACAAGGTGAAATGAGCGACATCCGTGAGTGACCTAGTACATCACGCGCTCAGAGAATCGAGGCCTGCGGTGTTTCGCGGTCTTCGCGAGAGCTTTCTTATGCTGTCTCTCTTGCGGAAGGATTGGGCTTCCAATGGACCGACGTGGCTTCCACTCGTACTGGTCCTGGCGGCGATTGCCGGGGTGGCGTACGCGGACCATCTTGTTGTTTCGCTCTCGCTTGTTTACCTTTACACCTTGCCTCTTACCGTCGGTGCGATTTTCCTGCGCAAAGAAATCAGCTACGGCCTTATCGTAGCGTGTATTGTATTTCACTATTTCTTCCACTATTTTGATTCCCCGCGGCACATGCACTTGGGACTCCGCATCTTCCACGATCTCTCAGCTCTGCTGTGTCTCACCTTTGTCGTTTATGTGATCCAGCGTTATATCGAGCGGCAGGAATTGCTTGTCAAAACTGTTCAGCAGCAGCGTGACGATCTTCTCAAGGATGTAGAGCTGGCCGCGCAAGTCCAACGTTTATTTCTTCCCGCGGGTAAACCAGCGATCGCCGAACTCGAAATAGCTGGCATGATGTTGCCAGCGCGCGGTGTAGGCGGCGATTACTACGACTATTTCCCCATCGACGCGCACACTACTCAGATCATCATTGCCGACGTAGCCGGAAAAGGTGTTCCCGCCGCCCTCTTAATGTCCGCGACCGCTGCGGCCGTCCGGCTTGAGGCTAACCACGATCGAAACATGCTCGAGCAAGTGGAACGATTGAACACGGGAATCCTCTCCGTGTCGGACTTCGACCGTTACGTGACGTTGCTGCTCGCCGAGATCGACGCCCAAAAACGGACGCTTCGCTACGTCAACTGCGGCCACAATCCTGCACTTTTGTTTCGCGCAAAGACGGGCACGCTCATACGCCTGAACTCGTCTTGCGCACCCATCGGACTATCTCCAGACGAGACTTGCGAACTGGCCTCAGTTGACCTTACCGCGGGTGACGTGCTGGTTTTCTATACCGATGGAGTCACTGAGGCAGAGAACCGACTTGGCGAAGAATTCGGCATGGAGCGGCTTTCCGCGACAGTGCGCACCGGTTCTTCGCTGTCCGCCGAGGACCTCATGACCAATATCTATAACGCTGCGGCAGATTTTTGCGGCGATGCCTTCAACGACGATGTGACCATTCTCGTCGTCAAATGCAACTTCGACCACTCCTCGATTCCTAGTTCGTGAGACTTTTCTTGAGTGTGACACTTTAGGTCCCGGCGTGACCTAATCTGGAGGCCTACCGCTTCTTCTCCCCGATTCCTTCTTCCTCTTTCGGAAGTTGCACGCCATCCCGATAGACACGCTTCCAGCACGCTGACAATCATCCAATGGGCTGGACTCTTCGCTCCCCACTCCCTGCGGCTAATTCCCCGGCGATCTTATTAAGACCTTGTGTTTTCAACTACTTCCGAGATTCCTGCTCATTCTGCGCAGTGGCATCCGGGATGCATCCCTAATATCCGAAGCAAGAAGAGAAAAACTATTTGAGGGAGATCCCATGCGAAAGTTCTTGACCAGTCTGACATGCATCCTCTTTGTTATCGCGCCACTCTTTGAGGAGGTGGTGAGCGCTGCGGACCACACCAAAGATGACGACCGTCTGAGAAACTGTGGAACGGTCTTGAAGGAGATTCTCGATGTTCCCGATGACATTCCGCAGGATCTGCTCGACAAGGCAGATTGCGTGGTCGTCTTTCCTTCCGTGCTAAAGGCGGCGTTTATCGTTGGCGGGAGCTATGGGCGGGGCGCGATGTCGTGCCGCAAGGGTGAAGACTTCCGAGGGCCCTGGGGCGCTCCCACGATGATGGCCCTGGAAGGCGGCAGCTTTGGCTTTCAGATCGGCGGACAGGCTACGGATTTTGTCTTGCTCGTTATGAATGAAAGTGGCGCGAGGGGCATTCTCGCCAGCAAGGTCAAGCTGGGAGCCGACGCTTCCGCGGCCGCAGGCCCCGTCGGTCGCGATTCGTCGGCGGAAACGGACGCGACCTTGCGTTCCGAAATCTTGAGCTACTCCAGGGCGCGCGGCTTGTTCGCCGGCGTCTCGCTCGAAGGTTCAACCATCCGGCCCGACAATGGCGACAACCGCCGCGTCTATGGCAGGAAGATTCCTGCGAGGGAAATTGTTCTTTCCGGAAGAGTTGCCGCGCCCCCAGCCGCAGGGCAATTGATCTCGACTCTGGAGGCAAGGACCCCGAAGCACAAGTCATAGGTTTGTTGAATTACTCAGCCCCGCGATGCGGAGAAACGGTTTGGGAGTGATTTATGTGGATCGTAAAACTAGCACTGAAGCGGCCATACACGTTCGTGGTACTCGCTATTCTGATTTTTATCTTTGGGGGTCTCGCGATTGTCAGCACCCCCACGGACATCTTCCCGAATATCGACATCCCCGTCGTCAGCATCATCTGGAACTATAACGGCCTCGACCCGCAAGATATCTCTGACCGGATCGTCTCTATCACGGAGCGCAATCTCACCACTACGGTAGATAACATCGCGCATATCGAGTCGCAATCTCTTTACGGCATTGCCGTAGTGAAAGTTTTCTTCCAGCCCTCGGTGAGCATCGACAAAGCCATTGCCCAGATCACCTCAAATTCCCAAACGCAACTCCGGCAGCTGCCCGTCGGTACCACCCCTCCGTTGATCATCACCTACAGCGCATCAACGGTCCCCATCCTCCAACTCGCGCTCTCGGGCAAAGGCATTTCGGAGCAGCAACTAAACGACTACGGTCTAAATTTCATTCGGCCTCGGCTGGTCACCATTGAGGGAGCAGCGCTGCCCTATCCTTATGGCGGGAAGCAACGCCAAGTACAAGTGGACCTAAACACGGCGGCCTTGCAGTCCAAAGGTCTTTCCGCTCTCGATGTCGTCACTGCCATTAGCGCCCAGAACCTGATTCTGCCAACCGGCACATCCAAAATCGGGTCCAAGGAATACAACGTTGACATCTCGAATGCGGCTCCCCAAACGATCGAACAGCTTAACCGGATCCCGATCAAGACGATCGGTACTACAACCATTTACATCGGTGATGTTGCCTGGGTGCGCGACGGCTTTCCGCCACAAACCAACATCGTTCGCGTGAACGGGCAGCGCGCTACCCTCATAACCGTCCAAAAAAACGGCAATGCGTCAACGTTAAACATCATTGCAGGGATTAAAGCACTTTTGCCGCAGATCAAGCAGACTGTGCCGCCCGCCTTGGATATTAAACCGCTCGCCGACCAGTCCATCTTCGTCAAAAGCGCCATTCAAGGTGTGGTGAAAGAAGCGAGCATTGCCGCTTGCCTCACGGGTCTGATGATTCTCATCTTTCTCGGTAGCTGGCGAAGCACCATCATCATCGCAACCTCAATCCCTCTGGCGATCTTGACCTCCATTATTGTGCTTAGTGCGATCGGACAAACGATCAATATTATGACCCTCGGTGGACTCGCTCTGGCTGTTGGAATCCTGGTGGACGACGCGACCGTCGAGATCGAAAACATCAACCGAAACATCGCCTTAGGTAAGGAAGTCGAACACGCCATCCTCGATGGCGCTCAACAGATTGCCGTCCCGGCGTTTGTCGCTACGCTCGCGATTTGCATTGTCTTCGTTCCGATGTTTCTCCTCACGGGCGTCGCGCGATATTTGTTCGTGCCGCTGGGTGAAGCCGTCGTTTTCGCCATGCTGGCCTCCTATCTACTTTCGCGCACGGTGGTTCCCACCATGGCGAAGTATCTTTTGCGCGGCCATGAGCACGATGCCGCGCACGCGGCAGCTTCTCGCAATCCCTTTGTCCGCATGCAGGTTCGTTTTGAGAAAGGCTTCGAACATCTCCGGGAGCGGTATCACGGGTTGCTCGAGCGCTGCCTTCGTCATCGTCGCGCTTTCCTAATCGCATTCTTCGCCGCCTGCCTCGGATCCTTGGCCTTGATTGTTCCGTGGCTGGGACAAGACTTCTTCCCTACGATCGACAGCGGCTCGTTCAATCTCCACCTTCGAGCCCCAACCGGAACGCGCATCGAAGAGACCGCGCGTCTTTGCGATCTCGTGGAGCAATTCATCAAACAGCAGCTCCCCCAAGGCGAGATCTCTAATGCGATTGACAATATTGGGCTGCCCTACAGCGGCATCAATACGTCCTACAACAACACAGGAACCGTAGGCACCTCGGACGCGGATATTCTTGTGACTTTCACAGTCAACCATCACAAGACGAATCAGTACGTGCACGACCTCCGCATCAGCCTGGCCAGGCAATTTCCCGGCGTGACCTTTTCCTTCTTGCCCTCCGACATGGTGAGCCAAATTCTGAATTTCGGTTTGCCAGCACCTATTGACATTCAAATCCTCGGCAATGATTTGGCGGGCAATCAGGTTTATGCCAACTCGTTGCTCAACCAAGTCAGGTACGTGTCTGGGATAGCCGATGTCCGAATTCAGCAGCCATTTGATCAGCCCTATATGCATCTCTCGGTTGACCGCACAAAGGCCCAGGAGATCGGCTTTAATACCCAGGCCATCGCGCAAAACGTGCTGATTTCGCTGGGCGGCAGCTTTCAAACCTCGCCAACTTACTGGCTCGACCCGAAGAATCGGGTTAGCTATCAGGTCTCCACACAGACTCCGCAGTACCGCGTCGCTTCGCTACAGGATCTGGCCAACATGCCGATCACCGGGCCCACTCCGAATGCACCGCCGTCCCTTCTCGCGAGCTTCGCTTCCGTTCAACGCGGTAGCGGGACAGCCGTGGTTTCTCACTACAACATCCAGCCCGCGATCGATATCTACGGTGCCGTTCAAGGACGCGATCTTGGCGGCGTCTCGGGTGACATCACGCGCATTCTCAATCAAACCCGCAACCAACTCCCACGTGGCTCGCAAGTCGTCCTGCGAGGTCAGGCGCAGACGATGCATTCTTCCTATGTCGGCCTCTTAACAGGACTATTTTTTGCCGTGCTCCTGGTATATCTCCTGATTGTTGTCAACTTTCAGTCTTGGCTGGATCCTTTCATCATCATTTGCGCGCTGCCCGCCGCCCTCGCTGGAATCGCGTGGTTTCTCTTCGTAACTCACACCACCCTGAGCGTGCCGGCTCTCACGGGCACCATCATGTGCATGGGCGTAGCCACTGCCAACAGCATCTTGATCGTGAGCTTTGCGGCAGAACAGATGGCCGAGGGGAAAGATCCCCTCACCGCCGCTCTTGAATCCGGGTTCACGCGCTTCCGCCCTGTGCTGATGACAGCTCTGGCTATGATCATTGGCATGTTGCCGATGGCTTTGGGACTCGGAGACGGTGGCGAACAGAACGCTCCCCTGGGCCGCGCGGTTATCGGCGGACTGCTATTCGCCACAGTATCCACGCTGCTCTTTGTACCGACTCTCTTCAGCGTTCTACACGGACTGAAGAGCCGGCCTGGGGAGACCAGCGCTCAATCGCAGGAGAATCTCTAAAATGGAATTTGAAAGGGTGATGTCCATGCAATCACAAACAAAAGAACAGATTTCCATGCAAGAACCGAAATCGCCGCTGATCCCCGGCAAGCAGGGTCGACCCGGACGGGGCTGGCTCACGGCGGTCGTAATTGTCGCCGTCTTCGCCGGGCTCCTGGTCTCCGGGATTCTTGAGCGCATGCACGTTAGCGCCGCACTTCGCGCGGAGACCGCCGAG
>Ga0207133_1084_pt1 | contig 16395 bp, 10 predicted proteins | sample Alteio_BWMinHeat_11_FD_153537 | JGI IMG/M metagenome (GOLD analysis project Ga0207133, IMG submission 153537) | Enriched cells from forest soil in Barre Woods Harvard Forest LTER site, Petersham, Massachusetts, United States -... | ecosystem: Environmental > Terrestrial > Soil > Temperate forest >... | reverse complement strand
CATAACCTAAGTTGATGAGGCAATCGATCAGATCTTCAAGCCGATCGCCGACCGCTTCGAGTGAATAGTGACCAAATTCCAACATTAGCACTGGCTTGCAAGACTGCAAGGTTCGCAATGCACCTTTAATTACTTTATATTCGTATCCGTCCACATCCACTTTGATGAAGTCGACTTTGTTCATCGCGGATGCTTCCAAATATTCATCGATTGTAAGAACGTCCACCAGCTGTGGTTGAGGTTGTTCCTGTGGACCGAATAGCCGCCAGCTGCTGCGGAACTGGACACGCAGGGATCTTCTAGAATGGTCCGCAATAGCGACTTTCTCAAGAATTAAATTTTGTGGACATAGTCCTACATTCAACTCTCTGTTTCGGATAAGCTTTCGGAAAGCCCAATCAGTAGGTTCAAATGCAAACTCGCCCCTCGGAACCGACCAGCTTGGAGAATAAGAGCGCATGACAGCCCACGTTCGCGCCAACATCCAAAACAATACCGCCGGGCTTAACGAATTTCTTTATCGCAGCAACAGAATCCGGTTCAAAGCCTCCGAGAAAGTAAATAGAGCTATCTATATTTTCATTTAGATCTAACTCGTAGCGGATACCCTCAACTACTCTTACAACTGGTTTTCGAAAGTGATGAATCCACTGTACCAAGTGATAGCCACGAAGAAGAAATGGTTTCACCGAAGTGGAGAGTCTTAACGTATTTCTCGCGATCTTAATAAGGCCCATCTAGCACATCCCTCTTGTGGCTGCCATAGTCAGTGAGCGACGGCCATAAGACTTATTCGATCTATCGCGCTGTCGAAGTCTTTTGTTGCAGCCTAGATGGGGTCTTCTCCCGCGCAAAGAATTGGTCGAAGATCCACATATAAGTTTTCTCAAGGCCCGTCCGCAGGGAAATACTTGGCTCCCAGCCGAGGTATTTCTTGATCAGCGTGTTGTCGCTATTCCTTCCGTTAACGCCTTTGGGAGCACTCAAGTCATACCTCCGTTTCAGCTTTATTCCCGCGATTTCCTCGACGATATCAACTAATTGATTGACGCTCACTGCCTCGCTTGACCCAAGATTGATCGGCTCAAGTATCTCCGAATCCATAATCAGGCGAATACCTTCAAGGCAGTCATCGATGTACATGAAGCTCCGGGTTTGGTCTCCACTTCCCCAAATCTCAATTTCATGTTTGCCACTCACCTTGGCCGCGATCACTTTTCTACAAATCGCAGCAGGAGCTTTCTCGCGGCCACCATCCCATGTCCCCCAGGGACCGTACACGTTGTGAAAGCGCGCCACGCGCGTATACAATCCAAAGTCTTCTCGGAAATGCCGGCACATCCGTTCCGAAAATAGCTTTTCCCATCCATAGCCGTCTTCAGCCAGGGCTGGGTAGGCATCGTCTTCTTTCAACGATGGCGCCTCGAAACTCTTCTGTTTTTCGCCGTTATAGACACATGCCGAGGAAGAATAAAAATATCGTTCTACGCCGTACTTCACGGCAGCCTGCAGCATTTGCGTATTGATGAGAACAGATAGCATGCATAGGGCTTTGTTGTGCTCTATAAAGCCCATTCCCCCCATGTTCGCTGCGAGATTGTAGATCTCTCTCGCATCCTTGGCCGCAGTTTCACAATTGTCTTTGATGTTCAGATCCAAAGATAAATTCTCGACGTCCCCAAATCTCTGATACCATTCCTCGAAAGGCTTAATATCGATGGCCCGGATCCGGCTGAAGCCTCGGGTACGAAATGACGCCACCAAATTCCCCCCAATAAATCCACCCGCCCCCGTGATGACAATCAGATTTGCGTTCTTCAAGATCGCACCCCTCTGCTCTTCCCCTCAAAGACTATTAACTTCCAGAAGCAATAATAGAATCAAGCAGAAGCACCAAGCATCCTTCTTAGATTCAGCTATGATTCCCTACAGATTCTTGCTCGCGAAGCAGCTTCAGCGCCCAAAACCCCAAGAACATGCAACTGATCAGGTAGACCAATGACGTCGAGAGAGCAATACCCGCCACGCCAAACCGCCTCATAAGAATAAAATTAAATAACACGTTTAGACAAACGTTTATAACTGCACCATATCCAAGCAGATCATTACGATTGAGCGAAGAAAGCAACCTGATAAAGAGCACGGCCCAAGTGTAGAACGGGATTAGAATTGCGAAGAAGACTTGGACCCCACTTACCACTTCGGTATCCTCTTGAGTGAACGCCCCACGTTGATAGAGTAACCGGACAAGAGGGCTTGAGCATACGATCAAGCCGATCGCTATCGGGATAGTCACAGACAGCACAAGAACTGAATAGACCTTCAGTGTGCGTCGACATCCACTCCAGTCCCTCTTTGCGACCATTTGTGAAAGATAGGGCAATATTGCCGTACTTAGCGCCGCCGAACAAAGGAATGCGATCGTGGTCACAATCTTATTACCGTAGCTCAGCGCCGCGACACTCCCGCCTTTTAGCATCGCAGCCATCGATTGATCGATGATAGGCGATGCACCCATTAGGAGCGCGGCTGATATCATCGGGCCGTATTGCCTCATGACTAGGCGCAACTCAGGGCTGAAACCGTACCAGTGAAGTCTGAGAGAAATTCCCTGGGCATGTATAGCCAACCCGAGCAGCGTTACTTCCAAGATAGAGCCGGCAATTGTACCCGCTGCCACGGCATAAATTCCCACCGCGCGACCCAGGGTCAAGAGAGCCAGAATGATGACGAGCGGAGTCACTACCGGTGTGAGGGCAGGTAAAGTGAACCGCTCGCCTGCATTCAGAATGGACGACCACACCGCTAGTGTGCCGTTTAAAACGAGGAATGGCAGAAGTATGTACAACAGCCGTCGCGTCAAAAGTAGTTTTGCACCGCCAAATCCGGATCCCAGTAGCGGCAAATAGTAGGATGCCCCCAGACCCATCAAGGCCGTGAGAACTACCAGGAGCAGAAGACTCAGAATTTGAACGTTTGAGAATAGCTCTTTTGCCGCCTTCTGCCCTTGGTTCTCTCGAACGTGGATATAAGTGGGGATCAGCGCGCCACTGAACGAGCCCGCGACCAAGCCGACCACAGTTGTGGGCAATATCATGGCGATCAGAAAAGCATCTAGTGAATCTCCCCTCCCAAACCAATCCGCAACGGCTAGCTCTTTGCCTGTGGCTGCTAACTTTGCAACCACTGACCAAGCCCCGATTACTACCGCTGCGCGAAATATCTTCCAGTTAGCGGTCGACGACCTTTCCTTGGAAGCGGGCAGAACCCCGATGCTTTCGAGCACTTTAGACACAATCATGGAGAGATGGAAGAATGACACTTATTTGGCAGGTTTAGGAAAATTTATCGGCGCTAATGCCCCTTCGTGCGAGAAAATCAGTTTTTTCTACGTCTTGATGTACACTTGAGGGAAAGACCCTCACTTTACTTTCATTCGGAAAACAAACAACCGGAAATTTAGCATTCTTGTCGTTCGCCGCTTGTCTTTAGGGCTTTGGTCTGATGCGGAGATAAAATTGAAACAATTGGAGTTGGTGTGCAAATTGAGTGTCATCCTTGGCCTTTTCCCAAGCTTCCATTACAAAAACTGACAGGGCGGCCAGAAGAAGTGCTAGCAACGTACTAGCGAGTACGAGAGCGGTACGAGGAGGCCAGCTCCTTCGTTCTGGGCGTGTAGCCTTATCCATCTGTTGCACAATGAGAGCGTCTTTCGCTTCATCAATTTTTGCCGCCTCGTATTGTTTCGCTAGAAGTTCGAACAATGCTTCGTGATATTTTACGTCGCGATACTTCCGGACATACTCCAGACCCGCAGTAGGCACATTTTCTATTGGAACATCGGCGATGGATCTTTTCCCCTGACCACGTTCCAGCTTATCAAGCTGAGCACGCATGCTGGCGAGCTCTTGTTCGGCGATCACAAGATCGGGGTTTTCGGCCGTGGCAAAGGAGCGCATGGCCTGTACCTTTACTTCCTGTGCCGCGATCCCAGCGCGCAACGTCGTGAGCGAACTAATCATAGCCCTAGACTGACTGTCCAGCAGGATAAGCCCGGTTTTCTCCTGTGTCTGCTTGAGGGCCACCTCGGCATTCGCTAGTTCCTCGTTTTGCATTTTCACTTCACGCTCAAAAAAAAGTCTCCGTTTGCCCGCCTCAGTCACATTGAGCGTTCTTGTCAGTTTTTCCAGTTCCTCCACGTAGCCATTGGCAAGGTCCGCAGCCCGTTGCGGGTCACGATCGCTTACCGATATCGAAATTACGCCGTCCTTTTGACCAGCTTTGATTTCGGTAGCTGATGCTAATAGCTTGCGTGCATATTCGCGCAGTTTCTGTTGATAAACGGCCATCAAGGAAAAGCGGTCGATTAGCCCATCAGCGACCGTATCGCTGCGCAGCATGGCGATATAAAGGTCGCTTGGACTTCGCAATCCCAGCCCCTGGCCAGCTAGAGCGGCCAGCGGACCGAGCTGGCTAAGTGCCGCCATCGCCCCCATTGACTGAGATTGTTGCGGAGGCAAAATTTTTGTACTCGCGGTATAAGATTTGGGCAGCAACAGGGAGGTGATGACGGATAAGATTATGGCAGCACTAACAAATTTAAAAATAAAAGCTTTGCGTTTCGCCAAAATAATTAATGACTCTGGAAAGCGGAATCGATCCAACTCTTCCGTGTGAATCTGAGCTGCCGGAGTTGTCTCCGTTACCCTCAATTCCAATTCGGTTTTTTCCAGTGGCGTCATGCGTCTCTACGTATTCCTTAACGGAAAATAGTGCCGATCCCCCCTGCCGCAAGACCTAGCTGTCCGAGAATTGTCGCGTACTCCGCCAGGAGGCGCACCGAGGCTCCCCGCGGGGGTCTTTGCGGCACTATTATGGCATCTCCCGGCATCAGCCTGAGGTTATCAAAATTTTGACTCAAAAACCCATGGTGTTGCTGACGGCTAACGGTAGAACCATCGGCGCGGAGCACGAACTCTCGGCCTTTATCCCCGTCTTTTCTCGCCCCACCTGCAAGTCGAAGATAATCTGCCACCGTTTTTCCGCGCCTGAATACAAACGCACTACTATTGTAAACTGACCCGATGACATTCACGGTCGCCGGCTGAAAGGGAACCAGCAAGCGGTCCCCGTCTTCTAATACCAGGTCAGGAAGGGCCTGCGCACCCCTGGCGTCGGGGTTTAGCTCCAATACGATGCGACCGGTTGCCTTCAATCCCCTCAATCTGTCAGCCAGCGCGCGCTGTTGGTCCGCTTCCGCCTGCGCTGCAGCCGCATCAGCGGGGTTCCCAAGATAGGCTGCCGCCGTTGAGCTCCGTCCTATCGATTGGTCCAGTTGATTGACAAATCGATCGAGTTGCTGCTGCTGGTCAACCCGCGTCGATTCCCGCGTGAACTCCGATCCGTATAGATACGCTTGGGGCGTGAAGCCACCGATACGCGTTACGAGGTGGCGCAGCGTTTCTCCAGGCTGTATTTGATACACTCCCGCCCGCCGCACCTCTCCCTCCACGTGCATGAATTTGCTTTGCTGTCCAATCGGAACTTGAATGTCGGCTTGGGAGAAGATGGTAACCACGTCTCCAGGTTGCAACGGCAGATTTTGTTCGGCGTCGCCCTCGATCGCCTTGCCCAAATTGAACGGCAGCAAGTGCGACGCAAGCTCCTGGGGGTCGAATCGCTGAACGACCGCGTACTCCCAGTTGATCTCTGCCGAGACGCGCTTCACGTCGTTCTTCAGCTCCGTTTGTCCGATCCGCGCTTGAGGAGTCTGAGCGGCTAGTGCGAGCGCGTTTTGCCGTCTCCAATATTCGTCAGTTACGAGGAAATCTCGGTTGGGAATGAGGTCGTGGACGTGCATGCCTTCATGCCACGGATACCGGCCCGGCACGGCGACATTTCCCCGAATCGTTACGGCGTTTTCAAATCTGGGCGAGATGTGCAGGAAGCGGATAACGTCCCCATCGTGCAACTCGCGCGCCAGCCCCTCCTTGTCGAGAGGAAATTCATCTTCTTTGCGAACATTATGGTCGTCGATCCGCTCCACTACCGCGTGCTGTCCGGCTACAGTGTTCGTCAAACCACCGGCATAGCCGATTACCTCTGCGAGCGTGCTGTGCTCTCGTAGTTCAAAAATCGCCGGATTGCTTACGCTGCCCGCCAAAGCCGTCAACTCCCCCACTGGAGGAACATAGATCACATCACCCGATTGCAACTTCGCGTCCTTGGTCTTGTCGCCATTCACGATCAAATCATAAAGATCGAACGTGCTGACAATCTTGCCGTCACGCTTCAACTGGATGCGGCGCATCGAGCCTCGCTTCGATGGCCCGCCCGAAGCAAATAAGGCATCCACTAGCGAGCTAAGCGAACTGATTGTATATGTTCCTGGTTTTCTGACTTGGCCGACAACAAAAACTTGCATGGCTCGCAGCCGGCCCATACTCACGCTGAGTTGAAAATTCCGGAATACCCGCCCGATTTCTCCTTGCAGATAGTCATGGAGTTCGGCATATCTGACCCCGGCCACGCTGATTGTGCCCACTTGGGGGATATAAATCGCCCCGGTCCGGTCGACGAACGCCCGCCAATTCACGTCCAACTGACCCCATGTCCGGATCATTAATTCATCATCAGGTCCGATGGTGTAGTCCGATGGCACCTGAACGCGATCCAGAGGCGCGAATGTCGAGGGTACATTCTCAAATAGGTTTTGGCCGAAGAAGGGGAGCTTAATCCCCAAGGAGCTGGTAACAAATTCTTGAAACTCCGTATCGGGTTCCGGCGGAAACGCCAGCGGAGGCTCAAGTGAATTCTGCTGAGAATTTCTTCTCTGTTCGGTCAACTCCTGCGTTGGCGAGACGTTTGTAATGTGTGGCCTGCCAAGCGGGCCGGGTTGAACCGTCGGAAGTGGAGCGGCCTCGGACTGCCCTGACTGAGACTGGGGGTTCTGAGTGTCCTGTGACTGAGGCTGTGACTGTGACTGCGCCGAGGCGATACAGGGAACACAACCCACGAGAGCCAGAACGCGTGCGGATTTAAGAATAGATTTGAATCCTGGTCGACCAAAATAGGAAAAATTATAAATACGGCCACCAACCCTGCCCGTTCTCAAAGCCATCAAAAACACTCCATCGGTCAAACTCCTTGAAAATACGCCGGGCAACCGGAATCAAACAAAGCTATTCAGGTGAATCGAAAGAATACAACATCGCCTAACTTCTCTCAATGAGTCCCGAACTTGTTGCCTGGGAACGGGCCGACGAGAAAGCCAGTATCTTGGCCTGGGAGAGCAATTAAAAACTCTCTCCTGTGCTGCCTGTTGGGCGAGTCCCTTGCCAGTATTTGGAAGCTATTGTAGCGCCCTCTTTTTCGCCCATTCCTTGGGCCAATAGGTAATCTGAATCGAACTCAGGAAATCGGACTGGCGATTCGAGGCGAGCACCGGGATGGTCCACTGTTCGTATTGGAAGTTTGTATTCAGCTCCCAGTCGTTTCTGACTCGCAGTCGCACGCCCGCTGAAATATCATTTTGCGTCCCACCTCCGGGAATAAACTGGTTTGCGATTTTGGCGTTTCGATAAGACACTTGAATCGAGCTAAACGAATTCAGCCAGTAATTGCTCCAAACCTGCGTTCCTTTGCCTTGCCGGCCAATCCAGCTTCCCAGCAAATTCCCTTTATTCGTGTATGCGTCGTGATAAACAAGCTCCCAATACAAGAATCGTCCAAATTGATTGGGGATCACTGGATTGTCCGTATACCCCGACTCTACTCTGAGATCCAGTTTGTTGAATCTTGGAAAATGAGACAAATAAAACCCGGGAACGATGAATGCCCGGCGGGGAGCACTGAGTGGGCTAGGATCGTCGTGAATGATGGAATCGCTATAAAGGGTGACCCAGTTTCGCAAAAAGGGAAGCTTGTACGAAAAATCGAAGCCTCCGTGGCGCGCCCCCGGATCGCGTGCCGTTCCCTTGTCTTGAAAGGGAACGTCGTTCGCGCTCGTGTAGCTCCGCCAAAATGTCCCGAACGTTAATGGTGTCTTGCCCTGCCCAGCGAAAATCGCTGTGCGCGAAAATCCCAGCTCTAAGTTCTTGGTCGGTTGAAAGCTGATTTTATCGCCATACACGAATGGGTCCGGCGGGAAATGATGGCCGCTCAGCTTTCCAAAGAAATGATCATGCCGCATCGGCCCCAGCAGCCTGGAAAGCAAGGGAATGTACAAGGGAAGGGTCCGGTTGATGCGAAGCATGTATATCGGCTCCGCATTATTGCTGAAAATCATTGCCCCGCCCTCGCCGGGTCCCCACCACAAGCTCTGCTTGCCAACCGAAACTTCGTTGCCCCAGAGCGTCATGCTTGTATAGGCGTCCAGCAGCCTGAACTGTTCCGCTGTTTGGATTGGAGTCGCTGGCTGTACAGGGTTTTGATCAGCTTGCGCAATCACGTTCCGTACGCTTGCTGAATAGGCCCCCGCACTTGGCGCATACTGATATTCCCCGCGAACGAAGAACGAAAATGGTCCCGTCTCGGCTCTACTTGTGAAACCGGAAACCATGTTGAACCCTTGCTGATAGGGACGCCCGAAGTCGTTAATGATCGTCTGCCCGAAGTGGTAGCTGTCATTGAGCGGCGTCCCTGCGATGGGATCAATTCTTGTATAGAGCGATTCGACACGGATACTTTCATTGACGCCCCCGTCTTCCAGGCTTAATTCCTGTGAAAATTCGCTCCTGAGAGTTGCGAACAGCGATGTCTCCTGAGGACTTAACAACGACGGATCCCCCATTCGGACGTCCGCATCGATCAGCATTTGCGCAACGGCAGTCCGCGTCCAAGGACGGATACCCAGGAACGCGCTCCGAATAATCCCGAGCGCGGTCAAGCGCTCAACTGCGGGGTAAATCCAGCTGTCGAGTTCGATGTACGTTGAACCCGCGCTGTTCAACCTCATTAGTCGGGGTTCTTTTGTAAAAGTCCCATAGTCTCCTCCATCGAGTTCCCGATCGTGGTGAGAGCGATAGACATGCTCCCCGATGAAGTAGCCGAGGACACCTCCAACGAACACGTCTGAGGAAAAGTGCTGTTTGCCTGTCACGCGCGCAGCGCTGATGGCCGAAGCACCCCCATAAGCCAGTACTTTTGTTAGCCATCCAGGATATTCATGAGCCAGGACGGAAGCGAACGCAAACGCAAGAGTAGCGTGCGCGGATGGAAAGGAATCATGGCTGGTTCCCTGAAAGAAGCGGCCCGTCGTGTTGCCCTCAAATGGGCGCTGTCGCTGGAACACGTACTTGAGCGCTTCATCCACCACAAGCGCATTGACCATCGCTTCGCCGCCGAGAATCCCGGTTTCTCGCTCTTGGGGGTCCCCAGAAGTGCGGCCCAGTAAGTAAATTCCCGCACTCGAAGCGCCCGCGAAAGCGAGTCCGACATCGGAGAAGGTCTGGCTCGCATGGACATGGCTGTTGCGGGTGGCCTCGTGGGAAAAAGTCCGATCCGTCATGATCAGGCCGGTTGTGATGCCTGCGAACGGCACGGCCCACTTAAGATCAGCCGGCTTCATCCGAAGCGGGCTTGTCCAGATGTCCTTTTGGTCATGGAGCAGGTTTTTGAATAGCGGAACGGGCGATTCGCTCGCGGCGTGCTCGTCGGCCTTCTTTTCTGGAGGGTTTTCTGTCTTTTCCGCTTCGGTGGAATCAGTAGTTTTTTTGTCTTGCGTCGGCTCCGTCTGTCCCCAGACGCTGACTGCGAAGCTCGTGCAAAAGAGTAAAGTAATACATTTGAATCGGCTCATTCGTGCCGTCCGTGATTTTCAGGTTTTACATTCATTTTCGCGCCCACCCATGGTAGCTATCCCCCGCGTCAACTTCAAACCCCCGTGGGCGCAGGAACATTGGACGCACTTCACGCCGGCAACGTTGTGCCGACTTTGTGGGAAACGCACACCTGATCCTCTGCGGGCATCGCCCGGACTCAACAGGGCCAGCATCACACTCTACTTTAGATCTAGTCTCGCAATCTTAGCATTGGTCGAGCGAAAGAAACGTCCCCGCTCCAATTCTGCTTTCCGTAACGCTGTTGCAAGTTATACTTAAAAACGGAGGAGTGGCCGAGTGGTTGAAGGCGGCGGTCTTGAAAACCGTTAGGCTCGAAAGGGCCTCGGGGGTTCGAATCCCTCCTCCTCCGCCACTGTTCCCCGGTCCGGCCCGGAGACATGGGTTGCACAACGTACCTAAGACATAGGTAACACTTTTGGGCCGAACGGATTTTCGAGTGGTTCGAGCATCCGAGTCTCCAGATCGAAGTACCCCAAATCATAATCCATAAAGCTGACCAGCCAGATATCGTCGTGCACTTCCTTGATACCCACGGCCTGCCCGGCGAAGACCTGGCTGAAGTTGATTTTTTTCTTGCCCAAACAGATGCGGCCGCAACGGGTGACCACGATAGTTTTGTCGTGGAGCGGATAGTCGAGATCCGGCAATCCGTGGTAGGGGCGCGGGGAAGGCTGATAGACCTCTGCCGGGCATTTCATGTCCAGAGCTTCGTGCGGCCGTTCGTTGTTGAAGATCTCGATAAATTTGTCGAAGCGCGCCTGCTGTTGCAGGAAATTGGCGGCCGCAGGTTTGGTGGCTTCTTTCTTCAAGGTGAGGTGCATGCGTTCGTGACGGCCGTTCTGTTGCGGATGGCCTGGTTTGATGCGTTCGATCCCGATCCCCAGCCGTAGCCACCACACGGCTAACCTGCTCAAGTTGAACAAGGCGTGCGCGGAAGCGAAAGGCACACCGTTGTCGCTGCGGATGTTGGCGGGCAGGCCGCGCTCCTGAAAAAGCCGCTCAAATACAGTGAAAGCGTAGTCTTCGCGAGTAGAAGAAAGCGCCTCACAGGTGAGTAGAAAACGGCTGGCGTGGTCAGTGACCGTCAGGGGATAGCAGTATTGGTGATTTCCCAACAAGAACTCGCCTTTGTAATCGGTGCACCACAGCTCGTTAGGACGCTGCCCGAGCGACAGCGGTGTACCTTGCGCACGGCGCCGCACGCGGCCACGCCGCTCCACCAGGCCGTGGCGATCGAGCACGGCATGGATGGTGCTCTTGGCCGGGATAGGAATGCCGGAAAATCTGCGGATCAAACGATCGCGAATTTTGCGAGCACCCCAGCTGGGGTGCTCGTGCCTCACGTTCAGAATGAAATTCTCGACCTGAAACGGAAGTTGGTTGGCATACCGATAGGGACGCCGGCTTCGGTCCGTGAGCCCGTGAATGCCGCATTCCTGATAGCGATCGAAGATCTTATAGCCGGTCTTACGAGAGATCCCAAACTCTCTGCAAAGTTCCGCCATCGCCTCGCCGGCTAGCCGGCGAGCCACAAACTGCAGCCTTTCGTCCATGACCGAACACTCCTTCCAAGGCATCGCTCCCTCCCCATAGAGGGGAGAAAGTGTCACCTATGTGTCCGGTACAATGTGTTACCTATGTCTCAGGCCGGTCACCCAGGCAATCCAACTCGGCGTCCCTGCACTCCCGCTGGTCATCCCTGGCTTCGTTTATCCTTACGCCATTTCATCGCGAACCTTTGCTCCCCTCATCTCCCCGCACAATTACAATGAATCCCGGCAAGCGCATGTCTACCTCCCGCATAATTGGCTGGTGCATTGGGTTCAGTCTGTTCGTCCTCGGCGTCTACGCCATTGTTTCGCTCTCTCTGCCTCGAGACAGCCAAGCCCTCACCACCTTCGGAGATCTCGTTCAGTGCTTTCTTCCGCTCTTCGCCAACGCCGGTTTACTCCTCAACGCCGGCACTCCTCACTGGCGTCGCAATCTTTTCTGGATGTTGTTCGCTATGGGCTGCACGCTATGGATGATCGGGCAGTTCGAGTGGACCTACTACGAAGTCTACCTTCGTAAACCTCTCCCGCTAATGTATGCGGGAGATATCATCATCTTCCTTCGAGGAATCCCGATGTTGGCCGCTCTCACGCTGCGACCACACCGCAGGCGCGGTGACTTGCATTTGCGGTTCGGGTACTTGGACTTTATCCTGCTGCTAGCCTTCTGGATTTTCCTCTACGCTTTCACCGTCCTCCCCTGGATGTACGCCGAACCCCTCGTCGCCCAATACAGCTACAGCTTCAATATCGTGGCCAATATTCAGAACATGATCCTCGTCGGCGGTCTAGGCTATTTCTGCCTGCGCACGCGTGGGGCGTGGCGCGTCGTCTATCTAAACTTGTTCGGCGCCTCTGCGGCTTACATGCTCTCTTCACTGGCCATTAACGTCGCGATCGGTCCAAATGCGTACTACACCGGTAGTCTTTACGACTTGCCATTGCTCGCATCTTTCCTCTGGTTTGGTCTTGCGGGAGTGGTTGCCTATCTGAATCGCGCCGAGCTCGATTCGTTCTCGGAATCCGGATATGACGACGATCCCGATTCTGCGCGCAGAGAAAACATTTGGCCGGCGCGGCTGGCCATGCTCGCGGTCATCTCTCTTCCGGTCTTTGCCATTTACACTTTGCGGTATTCCCAGGACAGCCCTGCCGTGCGTGAATTTCGCCTAATGGTCACTCTAGTCGCCGCCATCCCTCTCGCCCTGTTAATTTTCCTGCGCACCCATCTCGCGGATTCCGACCGCTCGCGATTGCTCGCGCAATCCCAGCAATCTGTCGAAAACCTCCAGCGCGTGCAAACGCAACTCGTGCAAACCGAAAAACTCGTTTCTCTCGGTCAACTCGCTGCTGGCGCCGCCCACGAAATCAACAATCCCTTGACGGCCATTTTGGGATTTTCTGATCTCCTCGCCGATGATCCTTCCCTCCCGGAAAAAGCGCGCGGCCTGGCCTCCAAGATTCGCGACCAGGCCCGCCGCACCAAGGGCCTGGTCACGAACCTACTTAGTTTTGCCCGCCAGGTTCCTTCGGAGCGCACTCTGCTCGACGTCAACACTGTCGTCACCAACGCTGTTCAGCTTCGCGCCCTCGATCTTCGCTCCGGCACCACCCGCGTCGATCTTCAGCTGGAATCCGTGCTGCCCGGCGTTCGCGGCGACGGTAATCAACTCATGCAGGTATTTTTCAATATCGTCAGCAACGCCATCGATGCCTTGTCCGCCAAGAACAACGGTGCCCTTACCGTCAAAACCATGCGCGATCGTTCCAACGTCGTCATTCTTTTCTCCGACAACGGCCCCGGCATCAAGGAGCCTCACCGCGTCTTTGATCCTTTCTACACCACCAAACCTGTCGGCAAGGGCACCGGCCTCGGCCTCAGCATCTGCTTCGGTATCGTCCAGGAGCACGGCGGAAAAATTCACTGTTACAATCGCCAGGAAGGCGGCGCCGTTTTTCGCGTTGAACTGCCCGCTGCCCTGGCGGCCGCTCCCGCCCGGGAACTCCAATTCGCAACTCCTCCCACAGGCACGCCAAAGCCTTCTTAGCCTCACTGCGCGATTCTTTACAGCAGCTCTCCCCTGATTCCTCGCGCACTTCTGAACCATCCGAAAGTCATGTTAGAGTTTTGCAGCCATTTTGGTCGGTTTTCCCAAAAAAAGACCACGTGCCAGACATCGCCATCTCAACGGAAAAACTCACCAGGCGTTTTGGCGCCCTCACTGCCGTCGATGGCGTCGACCTCCAGGTAGCCGCGGGACAGTTCTTTGGCTTTCTGGGTCCGAATGGCGCCGGCAAATCGACCACCATCAAAATGTTGACGGGGTTGCTCGCGCCGACTTCCGGTCGCATGGAGCTTCTCGGTCTGGACTTCGCGGCGCATCCAGTCGAAGTCAAGCGCCAGATCGGTGTCGTTCCTGAAGGCATGGGCCTCTTCGAACGCCTTACCGGCGCAGAATACCTTCACTTCGTAGGGCGAATGTACGGCCTCGACCTGCCGACTACCCGCCAGCGCAGCGAGGAGCTGCTGGACTTCATGCAGCTCGCCGACCGTCCCAAGACTCTCATCGCCGATTATTCCCACGGCATGCAGAAAAAACTTGCGCTCGCCGCCGCCGTGATTCACGGCCCGCGTATCCTTTTCCTCGACGAACCTTTCGAAGGCGTCGACGCACTCGCGGCGGGCGCGTTGAAATCTCTTTTAGCCCGTATGGCCGAGCGCGGCGTCACGATTTTCCTCACTTCTCATGTTCTCGAAATCGTCGAGCGCCTCTGCAGCCACGTCGCCATCATTCATCAAGGCCGCCTCGTTGCTCAGGGCTCGCTCGAGGAACTCCGCGCCGCCGGTAAAGAAGGCAGCAAAACGACCCTCGAGCAGATCTTCCTTTCCATCGTCGGTCAAGGCGGAGCCGAGCGCCCCCAGCTCGAGGAGCTCTCGTGGCTGCTGTAACTCATTTTCCTGGAATTATCGGACAGATTAGCCTCGTCGCGGTGCTTCGCTGGCGCCTTCTCCGCAACGCTACGCGCCGGAAAAACAGCCGCCTCGATCTCATCGGTCTGTTGATTTCTGGAATTTTTGGTTCTCTCTTGGTCTTAGGCCTCTGCTTTGCGTTTTATGCCGGCTCGTACGCTTTCCTCTCTCGCGGCCCATCCAGTTGGATGGCGTTGCTCTACTGGGGCATTTTTGTCTGGTGGCAAATTTTCCCTATCTTCGTCGCGGGCTTCGGGGCAAATTTTGAATTCCGCGCGCTCCTCCGTTTTCCCCTCAGCCGCGGCGCCTTCTATCTCATCGGCCTCGCTTACGGACTCGCCGATTTTTCCGCCCTCGCCGCCCTCAGCTGGCTGCTCTCGATCACCGTTGGCGCCGCTGCCGCGCGACCCCAGGTAGTGCCCGCATTGTTACTCGTGAATCTGGTTTTCGTCTTGATGAACGTGAACCTCGAGCGCTTGATTGGCTCCTGGCTCGAACGCCTGCTGGCCCGCCGCCGCACTCGCGAACTCTTTTTTGGGCTTTTCATACTCTCCATGGTCTCGCTCCAGTTCATCTCTCCGCTCGTCCAACGCTACGGAGACGCGGCCCGCCCCTCGCTCCATATCGCCCTGCCCTACCTCGCGCCTTTCCCCGGTTCGCTTGCTGGCCAGGCGGTCGCTGGCGCCGCCGCAAATCATTATGGTGACTTTTTCATTGATCTGGCGGGACTCTCACTCTACGTTCTGCTCTTTGCCGGACTGCTCTGGTGCCGTTTCTCCGCGCAATACCGCGGAGAAGAGCTGAGTGAATCACTTGCTCCCTCTCGTGCCATTTCCCGCCCAATGGCGAAAGAGGGCGGAGAACCCGCCGCTCTCCGTCTGCTTTCTCCGCAAGTCGCTGAGGTTGTGCGCAAGGAGTTCCGCTATCTGATCCGCAACGGCTTTTCCTTCTTTCTCTTGATCATGCCGCCGCTGTTCATCTTTCTGGTCACCATGCAGACGAATTCGCTCCGCCACGCGAGTTCCGCACGGGAACTTCCTGATGCTTCCCTTTTCCCCGCCCTCATGGGTTATCTCGTTTTGATGTTGACGGCCCCTGCATACAACAGCTTTGCCTACGAGGGTCATGGGATTCAGACCTACTTCATGGCTCCGATTCGCTTCCGCTACGTCTTCCTCGGGAAAAATTTGATGTTGGTTTGCCTGCTGCTCTTTGAGCTCGTTCTTTCCATCGCCTTTTTCGCCTACCGCGTCGGACTTCCTCCTGCTCCCCTGTTCGTCGCCACCCTCGCGGCCATCGTTTTCTCGGTAGCCGGGCAGTTGCCCATCGCCAATTGGTCCGCGCTCAATTTCCCTCACAAACTCAACTTTGGCCAGATGCGCAATCAACGCCCCTCCGGCATGGCGGTCTTAATGCTCTTTGGCGTGCAAATCGTCCTTGGTGGCATAAGCGCTTTGATCCTTCTTTCCGGCCGCTGGACAGGCAATCCCTGGCTACCTGCCGAAGCCTTTGCGGGACTTGCCGCCGCCGCTCTGGCCGGTTATTTTGCTTCCCTCGACGCCCTCTCCGAGTTCGCCGAGAAAAAGAAAGAACGCCTGCTCGAAGCGCTTTGCCGCTGACGCAGCGAAACCGAATTGCTGTTTAAACCAGAGGTGCGCCGCATCAGTCCTGCAGTACTTGTAGACGGAAAATTTGATAGCCATGAGAATCCTCTGTTTCTCAATACTGAGTTGTGAGGGATTCTCAGGAAAAGCTTTAGGAAGGAGTCCAACCCACTGAAAATAAAGATCTGGCGGAGAGGGGGGGATTCGAACCCCCGGTACAAGTTTTAGCTCGTACAACGGTTTAGCAAACCGCCGCCTTCAGCCTCTCGGCCACCTCTCCGCTGTTTGCTTTCGATATCTTACCACATGCCCTAACTCACGGGATGCACTCTTGGTGCGCTCGAATTCATGGCTTCGAAACCGGACCGTCCGCCTGGGATGTTGTCATTTCCAATCGCCCGAATTCGAAACTGGATTTGACTGGGAAA
>Ga0207133_1077_pt1 | contig 16415 bp, 9 predicted proteins | sample Alteio_BWMinHeat_11_FD_153537 | JGI IMG/M metagenome (GOLD analysis project Ga0207133, IMG submission 153537) | Enriched cells from forest soil in Barre Woods Harvard Forest LTER site, Petersham, Massachusetts, United States -... | ecosystem: Environmental > Terrestrial > Soil > Temperate forest >... | reverse complement strand
GAACCTGCCTGTGTTTAGCGGCAGGTATATTGTGGGTTCCGCGGGGCCATCAAGGTTCGAAATCACATCGCCGACGATGCCCACGATTTCGAACTGCGGTTTCCCTTGCCAATCCATGAGGATGCGTTTTCCCAAAGGATCTTCGCGGGGAAAGAATTTTCGCGCCATGGAATCCGTGATGACCATTGCATTCCCGCTTTCCGTGCGGTCGTGGTCGGTGAAGAGGCGTCCGCGCAGGAGGGGAATCTCCATGGCCTGGAAATAGGCAGGGTCGGCGCCGCGTATCACCGCGTCCTGATCCTGTCCCGGAAGCAGCGGCGGGTGCCCCGCGATGGTGAAGGTGTTGTCCTCGAAATGGCCACCTCCGGGGACAACCGTGACAAGTCCGGCGGCGCGCACGCTCGGCATGGCGCGCACTCGGAAAAGCAATGCTTCGAAGAATTGCTCTTTTTGGCTGGGTTTCTCGTATCTCGCCTCCGGCAAGGTGAAACCCATCGTAAGAACATTCACTGTTGCGGAACCCATCTTCACGGAACGCAGTTCCGCGAAACTCTTGAGCATCAGTCCGGCGCCGACCAGCAGGACCACAGTCAGGGCTACTTCGGCGGTCAGCAACAGAGAGCGCAGCCGCGCACGGCTCTGGCCTCCGCCCAGTGAGCGAGAATTTTCCTTCAAGGGAGCGAGCAGATCGCGGCGGGTTGCGGAAGAGGTTGGGAGAAGCCCCGCGAAGATACAGCTAAGTATTGTGATTCCTATGGTGAAGAGAAGAGCGGCTTGGTCAACGTGAATGGAGTTCGCGCGTGGCAAGTTTTCGCGTAAGGCGACGAGCCATCGGATGCTGCCGTAGGCAAGAAAGGCGCCGAGCGTGCCGCCGGCGAAAGTTAGCAGCAGGCACTCCATCAGTTGTTCCTGGATAAGCCGCCAACGGCTGCCACCCATGGCCGCGCGAACAGCGATTTCCTTGCGACGGGTAGCCGCACGGGCAACGAACAGACTTGCGACATTCAGACAAGCGATGAGCAGAACGCATCCAACCGCGCCCATGAGAATCCACAGGGATGTCTTCACGTCGCGCACGATGTTTTCGGATAGCGGAATCACATTGGCGTCCTTGCCAATCATGGCCTCGGGAAATTGCTGATGAGTGCGCTGCTGGATGCCATCGAGTTCGGTGTAAGCCTGCGCGATGCTAACTCCCGGCTTTAGACGCGCCGTGACAAAAAACCTGTGATTCCCACGATTGTGCATGTCCTCGGCGGAGACTTCGTGGTAGACAGGCAGCCAAATCTGGACGCGTGTGTCCGGGTAGTCGAACCATGGGGGAAGGACGCCAATGACTGTGTAGGGTTTGGTATCGAGCAGAATCGTTTTGCCGACGATGGCAGGATCTCCCGCATAACGGCGCTTCCAAAGACCCGCGGTGAGAACGACGGTTGCGCTCGCGCCAGAGCGGTCATCATCCGCGGTGAAGAAACGTCCGTACAGAGGCTGGACGCCAAGCATGGGAAAGAGAGTGTAGGAACAGAAGCGCGTTCCAATCGCTTCAGGCAGCGGGCCGCCGTCACCCGAAAGATTGGCAGAGTCCTCCCCGATGAGCGCCATCTGCTCGAAGCTCGTCGCCTGGCGCTGCCAGTCTTCAAAGACGCCCCCGGAAACAACATTGTAAGGGCCGGAGAAATCGTCGCTCAGATTGCGCTCCCACAGGCTGACGAGGCGTTCCGGTTCGGGGAACGGCAGGGGGCTGAGAAGCACTCCGTGAACCACGGTGAAAATCGAAGTGTTCACGCCGATGCCGAGCGCAAGAATCAGGACCGCGAGAATCGAGAAGCCGGGGCGTTTCAGGAGACTGCGAAGTCCAATTCGCAGGTCCTGGAGCAGCGTCTCGAGAAAAGGAAGGCCGCGCTGGTCGCGATAAATTTCTTTGGTTTGTTCCAGGCCGCCAAATTCGCGCCGTGCGGCGTGGCGCGCTTCTTCCGCTGTCATGCCGCGAGCAATATTGTTCTGCGCGAGCGCGTCGAGATGCGCTTGCAGCTCGGAATCCAGTTCACTATCCAAATGGGTTTTGTGCAACATTCCGAAAAGACGAGAGAAAAAAGCGCGCGGGCCGATCATTTTTGCTCTCCACTATTCATAGCGCAGGGCCACCGTGGGATCGACGCGCGTCGCTCGCCGCGCCGGCAGATAACACGCCAGCACGACAACGCCTGTGAGGACCGCGGCAAGCCCAAGGAAGAGCGCCGGTTCGAATGGTTTCACTTCATAGAGAAGGCTGGTCATGGCCCGCGTAACCAGGAACGATCCAAGCGCTCCGGCAGTGACGCCAAGCAGCGCGAGCCTCACGCCCTCACCTATAACTAGGCGGTGAAGATCGCCGGGACGCGCGCCAAACGTGAGCCGGATGCCCATCTCGTGGATGCGCTGGGTAACCGAATAGCTCATCACGCCATAGATGCCGACCGCGGCGAGGACCAGGGCCAGTGCCGCGAATAAACCAAGGAGCGCGCCGTACGAGCGCGTCTCCGAGGAGTCTTCGTGCATGCGCTGGCTAAAAGTAGCCACGTTGTAAACGGGAATGGCCGGATCGATGCGCTGCATCTCTTCGCGCAACGGCCCAAGCATCACGTCGGGCGAAGTTCGTGTGCGGACGATCAGGCTCATGTTGATGATGACTTCGCTCTGAAGCAGCGGGCCATAAAGAACGGGTTCCGCCTCCGGATCCTGGCGCAGCGAGTTGTACTTGATGTTTCCCGCGACGCCGATGATTTCCATCCATGGTTCAGGCGAGTCCGCATCGCCGTACTTGACGCGCTTGCCCACCGCGTTTTGTCCAGGCCAGTAGCGGCGGGCAAACGATTCGCTGACCATGACGACTCGAGAGGCTTGCAGCGAATCACGCGTCGAGAAATCGCGGCCCCCAAGAATCGGAATGCTCATGGTGTGGAAATAATTCGGCCCTATCTCTTGGTAATAAACCGTATCCGATTCCGCGTTGGAGATCGGCGCATGCCCTTCCACGGTGAATCCCCGCTGGAAGCCACCCCAAACAAACGGATCAATGAACGTGGCGGCCGCCGACTCAACGCCAGGATATTTCGCGATGCGCTCGGCGAGTTCCGGCCCGAAGCGATTGCGTCCGTCTCCTTCGTACTTTCGATCCGGAACGTAGAAGCGCAGCGTTACCAGGTGATCGGGGCGAAAACCGGGATTGTCCGCCAGCAAGTGCGAAAGGCTTTTCAGCAGGAGCCCTGCGCCGATCATCAGCGCGAGCGTCAACGCCACTTCCGATACGACCAGGGCGCGTCCCATGCGGCGTCCGCGCAGACCTGCCGTGCTCTTCGCGGCCTCTTTGAGCGACTCATTGACGTTGGTATGGGCGGAACTCAGGACGGGAAAGAGAGTGAGCAACACGGCTGTCGCGACCGCGAGAACACACGTAAATGCAAGCACGCCGCTATCGAGATGCACGCGCGTAAAGGAAGGAAATGAAACCGGGAGGACGGAGACCAGGAAACCGAGGCTCCAGAAAGCGAGTGCAATGCCGGCTGCGGCCCCGGCCGCGGTCAAGAGAAGGCTCTCCGTCAGGAATTGCCGCACGAGGCGGTTTCGGCCAGCGCCGAGCGCGAGGCGAATCGCGAGCTCGCGATCCCGAACGGCGCTGCGCGTGAGGACAAGGTTGGCGACGTTCGCGCAGGCAATCAGCAGAACGAAAGCAACGGCGCCGAAGAGGACCAGTAGTGGCGCGCGGAAGCCCTTTACGTAGTCTCCTGTCGCCGAAATAACTTGTGCGCCGCGCTCGCGGTTTTCCTTCGGATAGGCCTTCGCAAGACGGGCCGCGATGGTTTCCATTTCCGCCTGAGCGGTGGCGAGTGTGACGCCGGGCTTCAGCCGCGCCAGGACTTTGTGAAAATGAATGTCACGATTGTGGAGGTAATCGTATTTCGCCACCTGCGGCCATGCCGCGTCGCGCATCACCATGGGGATCCAGACTTCGGCCGAATCCGAGTAACCCATGAAACCTTTAGGCGTAACGCCCACAATCGTGAAATCGTAATCGTTGAGGCGTACAGTTTTGCCGACGATTGCCGGATCGGAAGCGAATCGCCGTTGCCACAAACCATAACCGATCAGCGCGACGGCGTGTTTCATCGGAGTTGAATTTTCCTCCGTCGTGAAAGTGCGACCGATCTCCGCAGAGACGCCAAGGAGCGGAAAATAGGTGTCGCTAGCCTGCTCGCAATAGACCCGTTCGGCCTTGTCAGTTCCGCTCAGAATCATTTCGCAATCGCCGTACGCAGCCATCTCCTCGAAAACATCGTTTTGCGCCCGCCAATCAAGGTAGTTGGGGTAGGCCACCGGGGACTTGCCCCCGTTGGCAACGCTTTCGTTCACGCGGACGAGCCGCGCGGGGTCCTTGAAAGGCAAGGGCCGCAGTAAAACGGCTTTGACGACGCTGAAAATGGCTGTGTTCGCGCCGATGCCCAGGGCGAGCGTAAGAATGGCAACCGACGTGAAGCCGGGGTTTTTTGCGAGCAGGCGCAGACCGTAGCGCACGTCCTGGAGGAAAGTTTCGATAAAAGGAAGCCCGCGCTGATCTCGGTATTTCTCTTTCGTTTGTTCCAGGCTGCCAAATTCGCGCCGTGCGGCGTGGCGCGCTTCTTCCTGGTTCATCCCACGGCGGACGTTCTCCGCTGCAAGAAGTTCAAGATGCCCCTGAATTTCAGAATGCAACTGCTCTTCAGAACTAGATTTCATGAACACGCCGCGGAGTCGCGCGAACATCGTTCGTAGTCTGCTCATGTGCTGTCCTCCTTACTCGCTGCGCAGCGCGCTCATAGGGTCGACACTCATCGCGCGGCGCGCCGGGACGTAGCTGGCGAGAAGCGCCACCCCGACGAGCGTCATGGCCACGCACAGAAGCGTCAACGGATCCGAAGCGCTGACGTTGTAAAGCAGACTCTGCATCAGCCGCGTCAGCGCTAACGATCCTGCCAATCCAACGGCGACGCCGCCGAGCGCGAGGACTGTTCCCTGCGAAACGACCAAGCGGCGAATATCTCCTGTTTGCGCACCGACCGCCATGCGGAGGCCAATCTCCTTTCTGCGCTGGCTGACGGAGTACGCCAGCGTCGCGTACAGTCCAGTGGAGGCAAGCACAAGTACAACGGCAGCCAGAAACAGCAGCAAGAACAGTGTCAGCCGCTTCGGTCCGAAAGAATCAGCGACGAGTTGATCCATGGTGTCCACGTCGTAGATGGGCTGCTCCGCGTCGATGGTGGAGATTGCGCCACGGATTGCCGCCGTCAAGGCAGCAGGTTCCCGACGGCTTTTGACCACGGCATTCATGATTCGCGGCGGATTCGACTGCTGGTCGAGGGGCACGTACAATTCCGGTCGCACCGGAAAGTCGATCTGGCGAATTTGCTTCACGTCCGATACGACGCCAACGATCGTCGCAAGAGTATCGTCCGGTGGCAGGTTGGAGAACGCCTCGGGTCTCCCATAGCGCACGCCGAGCCGAATACGCCGGCCAATCGCATCTCCCGCAGGCCAATACTGACGCGCCATCGCTTCGTTGATGATGGCTGTGCGGGGAGCGTCTGCGCCGTCCTGCTCGGAAAAAGTCCGGCCTTGGACCAGCCGCACTCCCATGGAACCAAAATAGCCGGGACTCACAATCCGGAAAATGGCGTTTTCCGGGCCTCGCGCGTCTCCGGCCGTGCGCCCCTCAATCGTGAAATCCCTGGAAAGTAAATCCGAGGTGCGATCGCCCAAGGGCCGCCCCGATGCGACACCGGCACTTTCGGCACCCGGCAGCGATTCCATGGCACGAACGGAACGATCGAAGAACGAAGCTATCTGACTTGCACTGGCGTACTTCGTTTCCGGCAACCCAATCTCGAAACTCAACACGTGCTCGGGCCGGAATCCCAGGTCGATATTTTCCATGCGGTGATAACTTTGCGCCATCAGTGCGGCCCCCGCCACGACGACCATGGACAACGCGATCTCCGCAACAACAAGAATGCTTCGCATGGAGTGTGCGCCGCGTTCGCCGCTGATCTTCGCTCCGCCTTCCCGGATCGTTTCCGCAAAGTCTTGCCTGCCAACTTGCAGCGCGGGAGCCAAACCAAACAAAATGCCCGTCACCCCGGCGATCCCGCATGCAATGCCCAAGGCGGCATGATTCACCTGAATCAACTCCGGCTCGGTCGTCAACCACAAATGAGGAATCAGGTGAACGAGTAGCGGCAGGCACGCCTTCGCGATGGCAATTCCAAAAACGCCGCCGGCGAACGACAGCAGCAAACTCTCCGTCAGCATTTGCCGCAAAATGCGGCCGCGGCTTGCGCCAAGCACGGCCCGCAATGCAATTTCTCGCATGCGCGCCGTCGAGCGCGCCAACAACAGGATCGCCACGTTGGCGCATACGACCAACAGCAGCAGACCCACCGCTCCTGCGAGCACGTAAAATGCGGGCTTGACTCCTCCGAGGACCAAATCCTCGATGTTCCAAACGCTTAAATTCCAATCGCGGTATTCCGGCAAGGTTGTGCCGTATTGCTTCTCAAGCTGTTTCGAAAGCGCCTGCAGCCGCACGTTGGCTTGCTGCTCGGTTACGCCTTCTCGCAGGACCGCGATGATCCAGTTTTGACGGTCTCCTCGATTGGTGTCAGACCAATTGAGCTGCAGAGGAATCCAAAGGTCGCCGTCCCACAAGCCAAACCGCGGCGGCATTACACCGATAATGGTGTAGGGATTGGAATTAAGCCGGATGACCTGGCCCAAAATATTGCGGTCCCCTGCAAATTTGCGCTGCCACAGCTCATAGCTCAGGACCGTCACGGCGGGTCCGCCGGGGCGATCTTCGTCATCTCGGAAGGTGCGGCCCAGGATCGGTTTCCGGTGCGTCATGGTAATAGCGCTGGCTGTGACGTGTGTTCCTAGGATTCGCTCGGGAAATTCGCCGTAGCCAAGGGTGAAGCTGTCGCCGTGTATCGCGCCGACGTCTTCGAAAAGTTCCGTAAGTTCCTTGACCTCGCGAATCTCGGGAACGGAAAGATAGTTGACGAACCGTTTTTGCCCGGGCAAATAGGCGCGTACCGCTTCCCAGCGCTGGACCGTTGGGTAAGTTTGCGCGGCGGTGTGGAACAAGCACGCATCGATCAGGCTGTACAGCGCTGTTCCGCATCCGATGCCCAACGCGAGGATGACCACGATCACGATGGAAAGCGCCGGCGTCTTTGCCAGAGTACGCAAGCCATAGCGAACGTCACGCAGCAGTGTTTCGAAAAAGGGCAAGCCTTGTTGCTCGCGATAGGATTCTTTCATTTGTTCCAGGCCGCCGAATTCGCGCCGCGCGGCGTAGCGCGCTTCTTTCACGCTCATGCCGCGGCCAATATTTTTCTGCGTGAGCGCTTCGAGGTGCGCTTGCAGCTCTCCCTCGAGCTCTGCGTCGGATCGTTGCGCATGAAGGAAACCCCGAAGGCGCGCGCCGACCATGCGTAGCCAGCTCATCTCACGCCCTCTCCACGCCTTCGAGCAGCCGCGCCATCAGCGCCGACATGCGCTCCCAACTCGCGGCCTCGGCGACAAGCTGTTTTCGTCCCGAACGCGTCAACGAGTAAAACTTCGCTTTGCGATTGTTTTCCGAAACGCCAAATTTCGAGCTGATCCAGCCACGCTGCTCGAGCCGCAACAGCGCGGGATAGAGCGTGCCCTGGTTGAGTTTCAGAAGGTCTTCGGACACCTGCTGGATGCGCACGGCAATGCCATAGCCGTGAAGCGGGCCCAGCACATCGAGGGTCTTCAAAACGATCAGGTCCAGGGTGCCGGGAAGCACTTCGCCGCGCGGAGGCGCCATCGTCTCCCTCCTCTAGTTAAACAATAGGAAGCTACACGCCCTCCTGTAGTTTGTCAACAGGGAGCCTGCGCTAATAGACGAACGAACCGGGAAAATGTTTCGCGCGTTCCAAAAATAAAAGCCCCGCCAAGCGGGGCTTTCTTACGATCCGGTATCGCTTTGAAGAGTAGTGCTTACGCTTTGGCCTCTGTGCCGGCGGTCGCTGCAACCGCAGACGGCACCTCTTCGCGCCCGGCGCGCTTGATGCGCGCCGCTTTGCCCTTCAAATCACGCAAATAATACAGCCGCGCGCGCCGCACCTTGCCCTTGCCCACCACTTCGATCGAGCTGATGCTCGGCGAGTGCAGCGGAAATATGCGCTCGATGCCCACGCCGAAGCTCACTCGCCGCACTGTGAATGTGGCGCCAGAGGCGCGGCCCTTCTTCGAAATCACGACCCCTTCGAACGCCTGCAGGCGCTCTTTTTCCTTCTCGCCTTCGCCTTCCTTCAGGCGCACGTTCACCCGCACGGTGTCGCCGGGGCGAAATTCGGGGAGGTCTTTGCGCAGTTGCGCTTCGTGGATTTTTGCAATAACCGGATTCATGATCGTATTCCCTGCAGACCCACTCAGGCGGGGCCAGCACACCGATGGCAAACAATAAGTATAAGCCAAATCACCGCAGTTCGCCTAGCCGATTACTCGCCGCGTAGTGGGCTACTTCCCGATTTGCGCTTCTCCACGAACTGCGAACCAAAAGGCCGCCGATCTCATTTGCACTCGTTCTCTACCTTTGGGTTAGGTGGCACTCGTATTTCTATTGGTTCTGTCTTAATGAGTCCCGTGACAATCTGACCTTTTTGTGCCCACGACTTTTCATATTCAGAAGGCAGACCAGGACGATTCCAGGCAGAGAGCTGCATCTGAAAAATGTGAGTTCCTGACCTGATTGCGCCTGCTACGTCTTTGGCATTCTCGTACTGCGTCACCACCGACGGATCAACCTCGCTCTCAAATGTCTTGCCAGGGGGAAGAATCGCAAAGTCCGGTCCCGGTGCAGCTAGGGATGGTTTCTTAGGAAGTTGGTCCTTGTCGGCAAAGAACCAGTCAATATTGGGATTGTATTCGTATTTTCCAGAATTAAGGTCTTCTAGGTTGCGCGCTACGATAACCCCGTACCAAGCCTTCCCAATTTCTTTGTCGAGTATCACCGTCCTGTCGGTTCGATTCGAATACGTCATCCGCATTCTGAGCCAGACGGAGAACGTTTCTGCATCACCAGCACAGTATCTCTGGCTGACGAGTGCGGGCACCGCTGTCAAGGGCTGGTCATCCGTGCTTGCAGTCGCCGTGGCGTACAAGATGGAAATGACCGACAGGAGACCCGAAGTGCTGGCAAGAAATCTCACGGAGTTAAGCCTATCTCCTAGAAAGTGCGCCTGGCAACGAGAACCCTATCAGGATAGCGAAAGACGCATTGGAGCAGTATCGGGATTTGGGGAAAAGCAAACCGACCGGTCCGGTCGCCATCAAGATGATTGTCAACGTAACTTAATCAGTCGCCGCGATGGATGGGACGTTTCGCAGCGAATCACCGTTTCCGAGAAATGCTCATCTCCTCGAGCTGCGAGCCAAATTGCAACTGCACCAGGTCGACGCCGGCCGCTCCGAATTGCGCGAAGCGCTCGGCAACACTTACAACCCAACGACGGCCGGTTAAATCCGAAGTTGACGCATCAGGGCGACTTGCGTATGGTGTTTCGAAAACGGACAGCTGAAATCGTAAATTGGAAATCCAGCGTCACTGAATTTCGGCCAAAGACCAGAAAGAGGGAGTCATGCTCAAAGCAATCCCGGCCGTTCTTGCAATCCTCTTGGCACTTTCTACTTCCACAGGCCCAAACCCCACTTCGGCGACGTATGTGACCGCCGCCGACGTCCAAGCTACCCTCCAGAAGGCGCCCCCTTCGGCAGTCAGCGATCAAGCGATTCGCATGGTGGACTTGGGAGGTTTGGGATACAGCGTCGGAGTTTCTGTCGTCAGCCGGCCCAAATCCTCGATCCAAGGCGGCCCCGTCGAGCACGAAAAGGTGACCGAGGTTTACCACGTGATTGCGGGTTCCGGAACGCTCGTGACGGGAGGCAAGCTGATCGGGGCAAAGCCAAGAGCTCCCAACGCACCCCAAGTTGCAGCGCTCAATGGTCCCAGCGTCGCTGGCACCTCCGTTGAGGGCGGCGAAACCCGGCGGATTTCACCGGGAGACGTGGTGATCATTCCTGCGGGGGTAAATCACTGGTTTACGGAGATTCAGGAATCACTGACGTACATCGTGGTGCGGGTCGACCCGGAGAAAGTGGTGACTCCCAAATGAGTGACGCTCTGCGTGTTCGCAATGCTGTGTGCATTCTGATTCTGCTCGCCGGTGCCTTGTCGGGTGCCGCCTCTGCTCAAGAGAAGGGCGGTGAGAACGAGACCGGTCCCTACGACGTCGTCGCCGGCTGGCCGCAGCCGCTCGGGCATCCGGGATGGACCTGGGGGTCGCAAGGCGGAGTTTTCGCCGAGTCACCAAACAGGATTTACATTTTGCAACGCGGCGAACTTCCCATCCCGGAGAAAGCGCCTGCGGGCTATACCGGAGGTTATGGCGCCTTCGGGACGCCGGCAACCCAAGGCAAGCCGCGCCTTGAAAACTGCATTCTCATCGTCGACGGTGACGGCAAGCTGATTGAATCTTGGACGCAATGGGACCAGCTGTTTGCCGGCGGCCGCGGGCCTCACCACATCAAAATCAGCCCGTACGACCCCGAAAAGCACGTATGGGTCATCGACGACATGTTGCATCAAGTTTTCGAGTTCACCCACGACGGCAAGCAGTTGGTAATGACGCTCGGAGAAAAGGGCGTGCAGGGAGAGGACGACAAGCACTTCGGGCGGCCCACCGACATTGCCTGGCTTCCGGACGGCACGTTTTTCATCAGCGACGGTTACATCAACACGCGCGTCGTCAAGTTCGATAAGAACGGGAAGTACCTGATGACGTGGGGCAAAAAGGGATCCGGGCCCGGCGAGTTCAATTTGCCGCATGCGATCGACGTCGACGCGAAGCGCAGGGTATACGTCGCGGACCGATCGAACAGCCGCATCCAGATTTTTGACGAGAACGGAAAGTATCTCAGCGAATGGGATCATATTCGTACGCCGTCCCACATTATGGTTACCGCGGATCAGCACCTCTGGGTCGTCGACGGCCTGACGAACAAGTTCCTGAAGTACGACTTGGACGGGAAGCTCTTGTACTCCTGGGGCACCTACGGGTCATTCCCGGGCGCCTTTTGGTGGATTCACCAGTTCTCGGTCGATTCGGATGGGAATTTGTATGCGGCTGAGGCCTACGGCGGCCGGACGCAGAAATTCCATCCGAAGAAGGACGCCGATCCTGCCACGCTCATTGGACAGCCGGTGAAGATCGCCTCGTCGCCCATTCCTGACAGAGCTTCGCCGAACCATTAAGTGCTCAGTCTGAGGCGTTACTCTTGTGGGTGGGCTTGCGTGATCGCTCTGTGTACGGACTGATGATGCCTTCAGAAACCAGGGACTGTCGAAGCTCTCTCCCGCATCGCCGCCGAAGTCTCCCCCGGCACGCTGCAACCCTCTTCTCTCCCGTAGGGGCACGATACATCGTGCCCTTCGAGCGCACTTTCATCGTGAGGGTCCGACCGGGTCGGACCCGAGGACCTCAACTTCGCCCGTGATCGAGACGAACTGTGCGTGCAACTGTAGCGGCCGCGGACCTTCGCGGGCATCTTTCATGGCACAAAAATCTGGTGGGAGTTGGCCAAGTTCAGCCACGCGCTGGCTTTGATTTTTTTGTCATCCCGACCGGAGCGGCCGGTTATCTCCTACGCTCGCGTTCGCGAGCGCCGGCCGCGTAGTGGAGGGATCCTGGCTGGACCTTGGCGCCAGCGCGGTCGCTGGAAGCACGTTTCCTTAGCGGCTTGCCCAAGACCTGCTTAGGGGCTTTTCAAAACGTCAACTTCACTCCAACCTGCGCGGCAAACGGAATCCCCACCGTCGTCCCCGGCCCGAAGAAATCGCCCAATGCTCCCGCAGGCACGCGCAACTGGTTGATGCTGTTGATCGGTTTTGTCAGCGAGCAAGCGGCATTGAGGCAAAACGCCGTGGCGTTGGTCAGGTTATTTACCGGCGTCGGGAGCGCCGAAATATCCGTCACGTAGTTATTTCCGGGATTCAGCCGGTTGAATACATTGAAAAATTCCGCAAACGGCCGCAGCGTGAACCGTTCCCCCAGATTGATATTTCGGCTCACGCGGAGATCGGCCTGATAAAATGGCGCCCCGCGAAACTCATCCAGGCTCGTCTGCGTCCCGTTGATCACCGCGCGGTCATTCCCGCTCGCCGAACCGAATACACCGTCGTTGTTGACGTCCGCAGGCGTCAGCATCGTGAACGGCCGCGCGCTTTCAAACTGCGAAATCGTCGACGCTTCAAAGCCCCACGGCAACTGTACGACGCCGATCAAGACAAACCGGTGCCGCACATCTTCTCCCGAAGGCCCGTGATCGCCGGGACCAAACGGATTATTCACATTCGAAACGCGGTTGACGTAATCGAAAAGTTCGCCCACCACCGCGCCCCACGTCGTGGCGTGCGCTAAAACGTAGTTCGCCGTCAGCTCGAAGCGGTGCGCGAAGCTGTGCTGCACCTGCAACGCCAGACCGTTGTAGCTTGACCGATTGTCGCTGCGGAAAAGAAATAGATTCGGCGCGTTCGCGGGAAGAGTGAAGCCCGCAACATAGTCGTACGCGCGATATTGGTGGTTGCCTTCCTGATGTTCGTAGGAAATGTTCACGCGCCAGCCCTTTTCGAATTCATGTTCCACGCCGAAGCTCGCCTGCAGCGCGTACGGTGTCTTGTAGCGCGGATCAATCAGTGCGCCTTGCCCTCCCCGCGTCCCCGGCAGCAGCGCCGCGCCCACGTTTCCATTGTTTACCGCCTGAAACGCGCCGACCCAACCGTTCTGCGCAAGGTCGTTATAGTAAAGTCCCGCGCCCGCGCGAATCACTGTTTTCGTGGAACCGCCCGGCGCGTACGCAACTCCAAGCCGCGGCGCAACCGCGCCTCGATAATCGTGCGGAATCCCATCTGCGAGGTGAATTCCCAAACTTTGCAGCGCGCTGAACGCCGGATTTTGCTTTTGATCGCGCCCCGAAGCGATAAACAATCCGAACGTTGTGTCGTAGCGCAGCCCGGCGTTCACGGTGAACGACGGTGTCACGCGCCAGCTATCCTCGCCGTAAAATCCCAACCTCTGCAAACTCTGTGAAAACGTCCCATCTCCCGCCGGTGTATCCGTACAAACAGTATTCGCCAGCTTCGTCGTAGAACAATTAAAATCCGCCGTGAATTGCGCCGGATTGCCCGCGTAAAACGTCAGGTTCTGCGTGAACTGCACAAAATGTTCTTGCGTTGCCGACAGCGCCCCCCGCAAAACGGGCTCGTGGATCAAGTTCACACCAAATCGCAACGCATGCCGCGCCGATGCTCGCGAAACGTCGTAGCGAAACTGGTATTTCTGTTGATCCCTCGCCACGGGAAATGCCGTGATGGCCGTTTGAAACTGATTATCCCCGAAGGTTTCTAGCCCAGAAGTCGTCAGAAAACTTGCCGTAAACGGAAACGCCAGCGCGATCCCCAAATTTGAATTCCGCACCTTCACGTGATGGAATCCGCTGGCCTCTCCCGTGAACGAGCCGTGCCACTCCGGCGCGAACTGAAACTGCTCGTTCAGCAAAATGTTGTAGTAGTTCGAAGTAGTTGTGAAACCCGTCGACGGCAACGCGCCCTGCTGCACTAAATCGTTTTGCGTGTGGTTGCGGTCCAGCGAGCCCCGCACGAACCACTGCGACCTCGCCGATTGCGTCCAATCGACTCGCGTCGAAAATAGCGTGTCGCGAAACGGCACCTCCACTGAACTGGGAATCGTTCCGAGCGAGCTCACTCCGGGAATCAGCCCCGCGCTCGCAAGCTGTCCCAGCGCCGCAAACTGCGCTTGCGAACTCGCGCTATACGCCACGCTCGTCGTTTCGTCCACGTATTCATACGATGAAAAAAACCAAAGCTTGCCCCTCACCAGTGGCCCCCCGATGGCCGCCACGCCGTTCTGCCGCGAGAACGGCTGCTTCGGATCAGGCTCCGGATTATCCAGCGAATTGCGCGCGTTGAGACTTTTTCCCCGGTAAAAATAGGACAAGCTTCCGTGCCAGTCGTTCGTCCCACTGCGCGTCGACAAAATCACGCTCCCGCCGTTCGTCCGTGAAGTGTCCGCGCCGAACTGAGCCGTCCTTACCACGAACTCCTGCATCGCTTCCGGTGAAAAATTCTGCAGGAACCCGCCGATATAGTCGTCGTTGTTGTCGCCGCCATCCACCGACAAATCCACATTTAAACCTGAGCTACCCCCAAAGGAAACCGCAGTGATTCGTGCCTTTGTCGGGTCCGAAGGCTCGACCGGCTCGGTGAACGGCGCCATCAACGAAATATTCGCGAAGCTTCGCGCGGACAAGGGAATTTCGTCCAGGTCTCCTGCCGTAATTTGAGTCTGAATGGTGCTGCTGGTGGTTTCGATCGGCTCGCTCGCCAGCGACGGCCCTCGGTCGCGAACCAGCACCGACTCGCGCAGGCCTTGTGGCTCAAGCGCAATGACCAGCGTGGGCTGGCTGCTGACCGCAACACTCACGCGCGCGGTCTTTTCTTCAAATCCGTTTGCCGCAATTGTGACGCTGTAGTTTCCCGGTTGGAGTGCGTCGAATCGCGCTTCCCCGCGCGTATCCGCCTTCGCCGTGCGCGTCGCACCTGACTTTTCCTGTTGCAGCGTGACCGCTGCTCCCGCGATTCGGCCGCCACTCGAATCTTCGGCTGTGACCAGCAGCGTCCCGCGAAAATCCTGGGCGGGAACTCTCCCCGCCCAGGCCATCATCATAAACACCCAGCAACAAACACACTTTCGAACCTGGGGTACTAATGCTTTCCTAAACATAGAAATACAGGGGCCAACACCCGAATTGTTAGTTACGACGTTCAGTATGCGCCCCGCGTTTCATCGTGTCGATGTGGACCGGTACTGCTTCCATCGCTCACTTCCTGGTTCCTATTTCAAATATTTGTCAAACCACGTAACCGTCCGCTCCATCCGCTCCCGTATATGCGCGGGATTCACGAAATGATGTCCTTCGTGTTCGTAAACCACCAGTTGCGTCTCCACTCCCAGCGTCTTCAGCGCGTGCCAGAATTCGTACGATTGCGGCGTCGGGCACTCTCCGTCGCTGTCCCCGACCATCACCAGCGTCGGCGTCTTCACGTTCTTGATGAACGTGATCGGCGAACTCTTCGCATACACCTCCGGGTCGTCGTACACCGACTTTCCGAAAAACGGAATCATCCACTGGTCGATTTTGTTTTCTCCATAGTAGCTCTGCATGTTTGCGACGCCCGCCCCTGCCATGGCTGCCTTGAAGCGGTTCGTCTGCGTCACGCCCCACATCGTCATGTAGCCGCCGTAGCTCCAGCCCATCAGCCCCAGGCGATCCGGGTCAATCGGAGCGACGCGCAACGCCTCGTCCACGCCTGCGAGAATGTCGCGGAAATCTCCGTAGCCAAAATCCTTCACGTTCGCCTTCGTGAACGCCTCGCCTTGCCCGTAGCTCCCGCGCGGATTCGGCTCCAACAAAAAATATTCCGCTCCCGGCAGCGCCATCGAAAAATCGCTCGTGTCCGGCCACGCGGATTGCACAGCCGCGCTCGGCCCGCCGTGAACGCGCACTACCATCGGATACTTCTTTCCCGCGTCGAAATCCTTCGGATAGATCAGCCAGCCTTGGATCTCGTACCCGTCATTCTTCCAGTGGATGCTCTTGGTGTCTCCCCACGCGGGCTTCACGTTCGCGTTGCGGCGCGTTAGTTGCTTCCAATCGCCAATCGGCCCCGCCCACACTTCCGGCGCCGCAGCGAACGAGTCCCGAATCACCGCCGACGTTTTTCCATCTCGCGCCACGGATAGATTTGGCCCCCAAAGTCCCGCGGTTACTCCTTCTCCGCCGCGCCAAATCGTCTCCACATGACCGCTTATTGGGTCCAGCCTCGCGATTCCCGAATCGCCTTCGATCCACTCGCCAAAGAGTATTTTCCCGTCCGCATTCCAGGCCAGCCAGCTCGCCGAAGCCTTCATCTCGGGCGTCAAATTGCTCCCGCCTCCCCCCGCGGCAGTCACAGCGAAAATATCTCCGCCCACGGAGTCTTCATCGCTCATCAATCCTTCCACAAACGCGATCTTCTCCCCGTCCGGCGACCATGTCGGCCGCGCGATCTGCAAGCCCGGTTTGTATATCGATTTCATCGCCCCCGTCGCCGCTTCCAGCGTATACAGCTCCGCGATCCACCAATTGTTGTCGCCGTTGCCCTTCGCCGCCGTCACTGCGAACATTTTCCCGTCCGGCGACCAGTTGTACTCGTAGATATACGTATCTGCGGGAGAGATCTGCCGGAGCTTTCCGCTCGC
>Ga0207133_1083_pt1 | contig 16630 bp, 12 predicted proteins | sample Alteio_BWMinHeat_11_FD_153537 | JGI IMG/M metagenome (GOLD analysis project Ga0207133, IMG submission 153537) | Enriched cells from forest soil in Barre Woods Harvard Forest LTER site, Petersham, Massachusetts, United States -... | ecosystem: Environmental > Terrestrial > Soil > Temperate forest >... | reverse complement strand
GTCCTACGTATGGCCGCGTGAGCCGCTACGGCGCAATGGCTGTCGCGCCTTCGATGGATAAGATCGGCCCTCTCGCGCGCACAGGCGAGGATTGTGCAAGAGTTTTCGCCGCGATTGCCGGGCACGACCCGAAAGATCGCAGCACGGTACCCATAGACAAGGGCGCCTTCACATACTCACCGTCCTTGGATCTTAAGGCACGCCCCCTTCGGGTGGGTTGGCTTACGAACGCGTGGAACAAATTAGACGCTGCGGTCGCAAAGCCTCTTCTTGTAGCCGAAAAAGTCGTGCGGAAATATTTCGCGACCACCAGATCGGCGTCACTCCCCGAAGGACCGTTTGAAGATGCCGCCAACGTCATCATTGCTGCCGAGTGCGCGGCCTCTTTTCGCGATTTGATTCGTTCCGGACGGGTTCGCGATTTGACCGACCCGCTGGGCCAAATCGCAGGATACGTCAACGAACAGTACTCCGCCGCCGATTACTTACGAGCACAGAGCGTCCGCGAAATCTTGCAAAAAAAAATGGAAGCTGTTTTTGACTCCTTTGACGTACTCGTCGCTGCCGCTCAGCCTATTCCGGCGTCTGCGCTGGAAACAAATCTCGAGAGCGATCTCGTCTTTCCCGATCCTCTCGGAGCAATTGGCAATTTATGCGGACTCCCGGCTTTATCGGTACCCTGCGGCTTCACCGAGAATAATCTACCGGTTGGATTGCAATTCGTGGGACGGGCGGGCGATGACCTTGCCGTGATTCAAGCCGGGAGAACGTTTCAACTTCACACCGAGTGGCATCGCAAACATCCCAAGATTGTTTGATTGATTTCACGTTGAGAATACAGGCGTATTGCCGACACTAGCCGTTTCGGGGCACGCTGAGCGCTTCTCGCACCGCCCGCAGGATGCTTCCGCGACTGAAGGGCTTGGTCAGCAAGCGCATCTCCGCATCGACTTGCGTCGTTTCGGCTGCCGTCTGATCGCTGTAGCCAGACATATAGATAACCCCAACGCCCGAACGCTGGTGCTGTAGTCGCCGCGCAAGCTCTTTGCCGGTCATCCCGGGCATGACCATGTCCGTCACCAGGAGGTCGATGGTTGCGTTGTGCTCCGCCGCGAGACGCAACGCTTCGGCACCATTCGACGCTTCGATGACCGCATAGCCGCCGGATTCCAGAAACTCGCGTGCAACCTCACGCACATCCTGCTCATCTTCCGCGAGCAGGATTTTCCCCTCGCCGCGCGGCGCCTCGGCAAACGGCAGTGCTACTACGCTCTTATCTTCTGGCTGATCCACGCGCGGCAAATAAATCTTGAAACACGTGCCTTTTCCCACCTCGCTGTACACCCAGATGAATCCGCCGCTCTGTTTCACGACTCCATAAACTGTCGCAAGACCGAGCCCCGTCCCCTTGCCGGGTTCTTTCGTGGTAAAGAACGGTTCAAAAATGTGCGCCTGCGTATCCGCATCCATACCGGTGCCGGTATCAGACACTGCGAGTAAGACGTAGCGGCCAGGTTTGACGATCGGGTGCGTCGAGTTGTAGGTATGGTCCAGTTCCGCATTCGACGTTTCGATGATGAGCCGCCCGCCCGTTGGCATGGCATCCCGCGCGTTCACCGCCAAATTCATAATAATCTGTTCCATTTGACTGGCGTCGGCGCGAATGGCCCCCAGGCCCGGCCCCGTCCGAACGACCAACTCAACATCTTCGCCAATCAAGCGAGGCAGCAGTTTGCCCATGTCTTCAACTACGCCGTTCAGACTCATTACCCGTGGCTGAAGAACCTGCATCCGACTGAAAGCGAGCAGTTGCTTCGTCAGAGCGGTCGCGCGATCGGCAGCGCGATCAATCTGCGCTAGTTTCCTCGACATCGCATCCGCAGGGGGCAATGTATTCAACAACAGCTCCGTGTGTCCTTTGATGACCATCAAAAGATTGTTGAAATCATGCGCAACGCCGCCCGCCAGCCGGCCAACAGCTTCCATTTTTTGTGCCTGGCGCAACTGCTGTTCCAAGATGTGGCGCTCACTAATATCCTGCGCCACGACCAGACGCACCCTCCGCCCGGCATACTCGAACTGGTGTGAAACCGATTCCACTTCAAAGACCGTGCCATCTCTCTTCCGTTGTTTACATACGCCTTGGTAACGCCCGGCAGAGTCGTCTTTGTTGCGACGCGCGTCCGCAGTGCCAATCTGCTCTTCCGGCCCGATGTCGAACATGGTCATTCGACTGAATTCTTCTTGCGTAAACCCGTACTGCCGCACCGCAGCATCGTTCACCTGGATAAACTGCAGCGTTTCGTCGTCCATAACCCAGGTCGGGAGAGGATTGTGTGAAAAGAGAAGACGAAATACAGATTCGCTCTTGCGCAACGCCTCTTCGGAGCGCCGCCGCTCAATTGCCAAGGCAATATGACCACCCACCGAATCAAGAAACTCGAGGTCGCGCATGTCGTAAGCACTTTCGTTCTGATAGTGCTGTACAACGAGAACGCCAATAGTCGCTCTAGGTGTTTTCAAGGGCACACCCAGCCACGCGGGAGACGCCGAGCCGACCAGTTCGACTTCTCCCTGGTGCGCAAGACGGTCGAACTCGGACTGGGGAATGAGCATGGCGCTACCGGTGCGAAATACGAACGCGGTGCAGCTTCGCCCGACCTTTTGCGGCGGGGGCGCTTCATCGAATTGATCTACGAAAAACGGAAAATAAAAGGTGTCCGCTTGGGAGTCGTGCAAAGCCACGAAACAATTCTCGGCGTACAGTACCTTCTTCAGCGCCTGGTGGATGCCATCAAGCAATTGATCCAGATTAGCCGTCTGATTTAGAGCGTGGACCACCTCTGAAATGACCTGGCGCTCGGACTCCATGCGGTGTAACGCCGTCACATCCAAAAAACTTGCTAGCAGCCCGTCAACCGGCGACTTGCTCAAGCAGCTACTGGTGGTCATCTCAAGCCAACGCCAATCTCCTACTTTGCTCCGCACGCGGCAACGCCCTTTGCGCGTTTCGTTCGGAGCATCAGCCGTCGCCCGCAGTTGCTCTTGGGTCTCCCGAAGATCGTGCGGGTGCACAAAATCGGAGAGCGCTCTCCCAACGAGTTCATCTGGACGTAAGCCCAGCACACGAGTAGCTCCGGCGCTGGCATGAAGAATAATTCCATCTGGGCTGAGAATGACGAGCAGCTCACGGGCGCAATCTAGCAAGCTGATAAGCTGGCCTGGCGTCACCATCATGTTTTGTTCGAGAGAGGAACGTTGTGACATAAGGTCGCTGCTAGCGAAAACGTTTTCGTACCCAAGGGACCGCGGGGGATACGGACTCCTCCGCCTTACGATCGCGTTCGACAACGACCTTACGGGCTGTGGATGATCGAATCGATTTAATCATAACGAATTCTGGCCCTTTCGCTAGCATATCGGGCAGGGGTGTTGCGAAAATATGACTGTACAGAAGTACAGGATGTGGAACCTTCGGCCGACACACGGAGCCGCGCCTGCTTTTTCCCATGCGGCGAGCGTGCTAACCTCCCAACCGATTCCGGGTAAATCTTGGTGGGCTCAATTCTGGCTATTCTCAATTGGCGTAAGGAGGCGAAGTGCCAACACATGACGTTTGGAAAGACATGTTTGTATTGGGGCTGCCGCTGGTGGAAAAGATCCTGCGGCCGATCATTGTTTACATGTTTTTGATCGTGAGCCTCAGGCTCTCCGGTAAACGTGAACTGGTTCAGCTCAATCCTTTCGACTTAGTCGTTTTACTCACTCTTTCCAACACCGTGCAAAACGCAATCATCGGTGACGATAACAGCGTCTCCGGAGGCTTAATCGGCGCCACCTCCCTGCTCGTCATTAACTATCTCGTGGTGCGTTTTCTCTACGGCCACAGCAAACTCGAACAGATCGTAGAAGGACAATCCGATGTTTTAATCGAGAACGGAAAAGTGCAACCCGCGCGTTTGAAGAAAGAGTTAATTACCACGTCCCAGCTCGAGGCCGCAGCCAGGAAACAAGGCTTTGACTCCCTGGCAGAGGTCGACCGATGCACCCTTGAACCCAGCGGCACTTTGTCCTTTACTGCTAAAAAGCCGGCCACCGAAGACCTTCGCCATCAGGAATTACTAACCCATCTCGAAAAGGTCATGGAGGAACTTGTGCGGCTAAGACCAAAACCACCGGCGCGTGCTTAGCCGGCAAGCATTAGCTTCGTCCTTTGTGGGTGGACAAAATGTCAATGAAGAAAAAAAGCGGTCAGCGCGAACGCCACGCCGCCCGCTCCAATAAGCATGCCGGCGAACCAGTATAGCCGCCGCTTCGTGAGCAGCGTCATGGAGCAAATCACAAGGCCGACTTCAATGAGCCCTTCTCCTCCGTCAAAGCGATCCGCGCGCCTACTAACGAGGTCGCGCTCCTTCTCCAATTCATTGGCCTTCTTGCTGATGTCGTCTTTGTCGCCCTCGTAGCGCTCCACCTCTTTCTTGTACTTCTCCTCGAGCACGGCGGCCTTGTCCTTGTCCGCCGGAGCCAGCGCGCCGAGCATGTCCGCGACACTCTGCATTTCATGCCAGCGAATATTCTTCGCCTGGTAGTATGCCCATTGATCGGTGGCCTGCGATTGGAGTAGCAGCTCTTCCGTGTGCGCCCGATGCCCAAGCAGTGTGACCGCCGCCACGAGTACGGCAAGAATAGAAATGGTCACCGAGACGGGCACCAGAAAAGGATTATCTCCGTCCTCGTGATGCGCTTCTGGCAGTTCAATACCCTCAGGCATGGTTAGGTGTCTCCTTCGAGGACTAGCTTGCCGGATCCGCGGCTATGGACTTCAAGGAATCTCGTGCGGCCTCAATTGTGCGCGCCACGTTGTCGCGAGAGTGCGCTGCGGAGACAAACGCTGCTTCAAACTGGGATGGCGCAAGGAAAATACCGCGATCCAGCATCTCGCGAAAAAATCGCGCATAGCGTGTTGTGTCGGAGCATTTCGCGTCGTTGTAGTTACGCACCGGCTTTTCTGTGAAAAACAGCGTCGCCAGAGACCCCGTCGCGTTGACTTGCCCGGCGGTCCCGGATTCGGCAAGTGCTTCCCGCAATCCCGCGACTAGCTGACGAGCCAGCGAATGAATGTTATCGTACAGCCCCGGACGCGTGAGTTGCTGGAGCGTCGCGATCCCCGCGCGCATCGCCAAAGGATTCCCTGCAAGCGTCCCCGCTTGATAAACCGGCCCCAGTGGGGCTACATGATTCATGATTTCAGCTCTGCCGCCGTACGCAGCTACCGGCAAGCCTCCGCCAATAATTTTGCCGAGAGTTGTCAGGTCAGCTTCGACTCCCGCAAGTTGCTGAGCCGCGCCAAAGTGCATCCGAAATCCGGTTATCACTTCATCTACGACAAGCAGCGCGCCATTGTGCTTCGTGATTTCTCGCAAGCCCGCGAGGAATCCAGGAGCCGGTTCAACGACGCCCATATTCGCCGCAATCGGTTCGATGATGACCGCCGCAATCCTGTCTCTATGCTGCGAGAATAAACGCTCGACCGCGCTCAGATCATTGTACGGCGCGTTCAACGTCAGTTCCGCAAGCGCCTGAGGAACTCCCGGACACACTGCAATTCCCAAAGTCGCAAGCCCCGATCCCGCTTGCGAAAGAAAACTGTCCGCGTGGCCGTGGTAGCAGCCTTCAAACTTTAGGATGAAATCGCGCTTGGTCACTCCGCGGGCCAGCCTCACCGCGCTCATCGTCGCTTCGGTTCCGCTCGATACGAATCGAATCTTCTCGATCGACGGAATCGCCCGCGTGATCAGAGTGCCGAGCTCGACCTCCAACTCCGTCGTCGCTCCGTAACTTGTGCCACGCTGCGCTTGCTCAACAATCGCCTTCGTCACGGCGGGGTGCGCGTGCCCCAGCAGCATGGCTCCCCACGAACCAACGTAGTCGAGCAATTCATTGCCATCGGCGTCGTAAAGATATTGCTCCTGGCCTCGCTCGATGATGAGCGGCTCGCCACCCACGGATCGAAACGCTCGCACCGGGCTGTTCACTCCGCCGACGAGTATTTTTTCTGCTCGTTCAAAAATCTCCCGCGAACGTCGCCGGTCAACTCTTGATTTTGTGGGTGTCGCGCTCATGCGATCTCCGGCCAATCCATCACGATTTCAGCCATCGCGCGGCGTCCTTGGCGTGATAGGTCAGGATAAGGTCCGCCCCCGCACGCTGAATTCCCGTCAGGATTTCCAGGACCACGCGCTTTTCGTCCAGCCAGCCCTTTTGGGAAGCCGCTTTCACCATCGCATACTCCCCACTCACGTTATAAGCCCCCACGGGAACGTCAAACGCATCGCGCACCCGCCGAATCACGTCAAGATACGGCAGCGCCGGCTTGACCATGACGATGTCCGCGCCTTCTTCAAGATCCAGGGCGACTTCCCGGAGCGCCTCCCGCGCGTTCGCGGGATCCATCTGATAGCTGCGGCGGTCTCCATACTGTGGCGCCGAATCCGCAGCCTCGCGAAACGGTCCGTAGAAACCCGAACAATATTTCGCGGCATAGGCGAGGATGGCAATATCGCTGAATTTGTGCTGGTCGAGCGTCTCTCGAATCGCTGCCACGCGACCATCCATCATGTCCGACGGCGCAACGATGTCCGCGCCCGCACGCGCATGTGACAATGCCTGCGCCGCAAGAATAGGCAGTGTCGCGTCGTTTGCAACATCGCCATTCTCAATCACGCCGCAATGGCCGTGGTCCGTGTATTCGCACAGGCAAACATCGCTGATGACCAACAATTTCAGATTGGCCTTGCGAATGGCTTCCATTGCCCTTTGCACCACGCCATGCGCGGAAGTGGAGCTCGTCCCGCGCGCGTCCTTGGACTCCGGCAAACCAAAAAGAATCACGCCAGGTATGCCAAGCGCTTCAATTTCCCTGCACTCTTCCACAATCTGATCAACGGATTGTTGATAAACGCCGGGCATCGAGCTGACTTCCTTGCGCACCCTCTCGCCCGGGCAAACGAACATCGGATAGATCAATCCCGCAATGGTCAGCCGCGTCTCGCGTACCAGCCCGCGCAGCGCTTCGCCTCGTCGCAGACGCCGCGGACGATGAATCGGAAAACTCATGCTGGTTTGGCTCCCGCGGTGGACCGCTTCTTGGTGCGCGCGAGATGCCCCTCTAACGCTTCGACGATGGCCTTCGTGGTGGTGTCCGCGGCCCGGGCAATCCGCTGGATACCCGCGGCACTCAACGCGGCCGCCGTCGCATGACCGATGGCCACCATCACCGCTCGCCCCTGCAAGGTTCCCAATCGTTCCCGGCCCAGAAGCTCCAAAAAGTTTTGCACCGCGCTTGGACTGTAAAACAAAATACCGTCCACGCCGTCCTTCAGCGTGTCCTGCAGCTTTTCTCGATCTGTGCTGCTCGGCGGCACATTTCTGTAAGCGACGACTTCCGTCACCTTCGCTCCGCATCTTAATAGTGCAGCTGGCAAATCCGGGTTCGCGCGATCGCTTCGAGGCAAAAGAACCTTGCGGCCTCGCAACTCTGCTCCGAGCTCTCGCGCGAGCCCCGCCCCGCTATGGTCTGCCGCTACATACTCCACGCTAAACCCCGCTGCCTCCGCCACATCCGAAGTCGCCGGACCTACTGCTGCCGCACGCGGCAACTCCCCAAATGCACTTAGACGACGCCCCAGCTGCTCCGTGCGCCGCTCCAGTGCCTGCACCGCATTCGAACTGGTGAAGAGAATCCAATCAAACGAGGCTATCGCCGTCAGCGCCGCATCCATCGGAGCGTAGTCTTGGGGCGGTTCAAAGGAGATGAGCGGCAGCAGCTTGACGTCCGCGCCACGGGCGCTCAGTTCTTCGGACAGCTGGGCGCTCTGCGAAAGAGCGCGCGTTACGACGATTGTCTTTCCCGAAAGCGGCGACGCCATCATACTAGCCACGAGAGCGGCTCACTTCCTCGAGAATGCGGTGCGCTCCAGCTTCCATCAGTAGAGTAGCCATCTGCCCGCCGAGTTCGGCGGCCTGCTCCGGCGGCGACGTGGTCCTCTGTTTAATATATTGCACGCCATCGATCGAACACACGCAGGCCTCCAACACCAACTCGCCGCGCTCGATCCGCGCCCAAGCTCCGAGCGGCACTTGGCACCCCCCGTGCAACGCAGCCAGCAGCGCTCGTTCTGCAATAATGGCCGTGCGCGTTTCGGCGTCGTCGAGCCCCGTCACAATCTCCGCGGCGTCCGTATCTTTTAAGCGGCATTCCACCGCGATGGCTCCCTGCCCTACTGCCGGCAGGAAAACTTCCGGCGACAGTATCTCGGTAATCCGCTCGCTCCAACCCAATCGGTCAAGTCCCGCTTTCGCGAGCATCACCGCGTCATACTCGCCACTCTCCACTTTCCGCAGACGCGTGTCCACATTCCCGCGCAGATCACGCACGTCCAAGTCCGGCCGAAGATGTCGAAGCTGCGCTTGCCGTCGAAGACTTCCCGTCCCGACGCGCGCGCCTTGTCGCAAACTCCCCAGCGTCGCCCCGTTCTGCCCAATTAAACAATCTCGAACGTCCGCACGCCTGCACACCGCCGGAAACATTAGCCGCGAAGGGGTGTCCGTAGGTACATCCTTGACGCTATGCACCGCCAGATCAATCGTCTCCTCCAGCAGTGCTTCTTCCAACTCCTTGATAAAAATTCCCTTTCCGCCTGCCTGCGACAACGGAGTGGTCTGCAATTTGTCGCCGGAAGTCTTGATGATAATAATCTCGGTCTCCAGCCCAGCCATGGCGAAAAGCTGCTTGCGCACGAATTCCGCTTGCCATTTCGCAAGCAGGCTGCCGCGCGTGCCGATGCGCAGATGTCTCACGACTTCTCCCGGTGCGACAGGAAAAGATCGCGTAAAGCTTCTACATTTTGGATCTTGCGGCGCAGCTCTTTCTCTCCGCGCAATCGCTCCGCCGGCTCCAGTAGCAGCTTCTCGAGCAATTCGTCCATCATGGATTCCATGCGCTCCCGCTCCGCCGCGCTCAGATGATTCATGGAGTCCATACGGGCATGAATAAACGCCGCCCTTTCTTCGCGCAAACGCGCCCGCAGCGCATCTACTAGTCCAACCAGCTCCACACTGGCCTGCCAGGAAAGAAACTTGCCGACGTGCTCGTCGACAATCGTCTCGGCGCGCGGTATCTCACTTTCCCGTGCATTGCGGTTTTGCTCGACGATCTCGGTGAGATCATCCATGTTGTACACATAAGTGTTATAAAGCTCGGCCACGGACGCTTCGATGTTCCGCGGCAGCCCCAAATCCATCAGGAAAAGCGCGCGATTGCCGCGTGCGGACATGGCCGCCTGCAAAATCTCCCGTCGCAACACCGGCTCTTCCGAAGCCACCGACGAGACCACAATATCCGCCACCGCCAAAGCCGCGCCCCACTCGCTCCAATCGACAACTTTCGCGCCGAACCGCAGCGCGAGTTCTTCCGCACGCTCGCGTGATCGATTCATGATAAGCAGCCGCCCAATGCCGCGGTCCCGCAATTGATTGACAACCTGCTCGCTGATCACCCCCGCCCCGACGACAAGAGCGCAACGCTCTTTCATCTTCCCGAAAATCCGCTCGGCGAGTTTCACGCCGGCGGACGCCACGGACATCGGTCGCGTTCCCAGCTCCGTTTCCGACCTCACGCGCTTTCCTACTTCGAGCGCGCCCTGGAATAACCGGTTCAGCACCGGTCCGGTCGCCCCGTACTCATGCGCATAGCGATACGCTTCCCGCACTTGTCCCAGAATTTCCGCTTCACCGAGAAGCATCGAATCTAGCCCCGCCGACACTCGGAAAAGGTGCCGTACCGCCTCGCGATCGTAATGGTGATAAAGGGACACACCGAGCACATCCGCCCGCACGGAATGAAACTCGCTTAGAAACGACGACAGTCCCGGCGCACACTCATGCGAAGTCTCCGGCGGCACACCGTAAATTTCGCTGCGGTTGCACGTAGACAACACCAGCGTCTCTTGCAAAATTCCCCTCGACCGTAATTCTTCCGCGGCCTGCCGCGACTGCTCCGCTGTGAAGGATACGCGCTCGCGCACTTCGACCGGCGCGGTGCGATGGTTCAGTCCGACGAGAACAATTTCCATGCTCGCCCGCGCTCCTAGAAGTAGCGGTGGCTGTGCGACAGGTACAGATTCACCACCGTAAAACTCATCACCACGACAAAGAAATTAAAGATGCACAACCTTGACGCGCGAGCTCCGCGCCACGACGCGGTCCGCGCCAACTGGAAATACACCACATACAACAGCAGCACAAACAGCGTAATCACATACTTGGGATCGTAGTACCAAATCTGCCCGCGCAGGCGGTCCACCCAAACGAAGCCCAGGGCCGTCCCTATTGCGATGGACACAAGTCCAACCAGCACGCTAGAGCGGCTCATGCGCTCGAGCAGCTCCAGAGGCGGAAGCCTCCATACGACATCTCTAAGCTTATGGCTTCGCAGAAGCCGCTCCTCACCCAGAAAAATCAAACTGAAAACAAACGAAAGTGCAAACGCCGCATAAGCAAGAATGCTCAACGTAACGTGAAAAGCAAAAATCGTCCCTCGCGCCGGCGCTGGCGACAAGCGATCCGCAGGCGCCAGATGTGCCGCCACAAAAAACACAATGATAAATGGCAAAACGAACGCCCCTAAGGAGCGCTGCCGGTGAAATAACTCCAGCCCCAAGTAGGTCAGAGCGAGAAGCCACCCGAAAAGCGACATGGAGCCATAAAGATCGTGATAAGGAACGGTGTGCATCCCCCGCGAGCGCTCGAGCAGCGCAAAATAGTGGGCGACAAGACCAATTCCCAGAAAAAGCGACGCGAGGCGCCCGACAGCCTCCTTGCCTGTACTTAGGAAGCGTAGATAAAAACCCAAGCTTCCGCCGTAGGCAACAATCGTCAAAATGAAGAACAAATATTTCATGAATTCCGCACTTCTGCATTTCCCTCAGCCGGGCGAGCACGCACTGCCGCGCTGCCACTGAACTCTTGCTCTGAGGGTTACCCAGAGTATAGCCCACCCAAGCAACGCGTCGCATGAGCCTTCGCTCGTTCTGCAATCATCTCCCGGATTTGCTATCCTCTTCGCCAGGCGCAAGATGACTACAGCTCCGGCACCTCTGAATCGAAAAGACTTATTCCTCCGCGCTTCCCGTGGCGAAGCAACGCCGCGCCTCCCCGTTTGGATGATGCGTCAAGCAGGGCGGTATCTACCTGAATACCGCGCCATTCGTGCCAACCACGCCTTTCTCGAGGTTTGCAAGACGCCCGATCTGGCCGTCGAGGTGTCGCTCCAGCCCTTTCGGTTGCTAGGCGTGGACGCCGTGATCGTTTTCTCCGACATTCTCATCCCCGCCGAAGCCATGGGCCTAAAGCTCGAACTAGGTGACGGCGGCCCCAATCTCCCCGAACCAGTTCGTTCAAAACGCGACGTCGAAAGACTGAAGCTCTTCGACCCCGAAATCGACACCCCCTTTCTCCCCGAAGCCATTCGCCGTATCGTCCGCGAAGTCGGCCCAGAAGTCCCGGTCTTGGGTTTTGCAGCCGCCCCATGGACTCTGGCCTGCTACATGGTCGAAGGCAGGACCAGAGAAGGCTTCGCCACGGTCAAAAGTTTTCTCCTCAACGAACCCGCGACTTTTCGCGACCTTCTGCACCGCATCGCGCAAGCAACGGTCCCCTATTTGAAAGCCCAAATCGCCGCAGGGGCCGCCGCCGTCCAACTCTTCGACACCTGGTGCGGCGAACTCTCCCTCCGCGATTACGAAGAATTCGCTCTCCCGGCCACGCAAGAAATCATTTCCGGCTTAGGCAGTACGACTCCCGTCATTTATTACACCAAAGCCTCCCATCATCTGCTACCGGCCGTAGCTCGCACCGGTGCGAATGTGCTGAGTGTCGACTGGCGCGTAGACCTGCGCGCGCTCCGAGAGAAAATCGGCCCTCGCATTGCACTCCAGGGAAACGTTGACCCCGCGGTCCTTTTCGGCCCGCCGGACGAAATTCGCCGCGTGACCCAAGAAACCATGTCAGCCCTCGGTGGCGTTGGCCACATCTGCAATCTCGGTCACGGCATACTGCAGCAAACGCCAGTCGCGAATGCCCAACTCTTCATCGAAACTGGCCAACAACCGTTGCTGCAGGAAGCCAAACCCGCAGCTCATTGGCGTTAGGGGAACGCGTATCGTGACCCTCGCAAGTCCAAACCTGCAAAACATGCGCGAAGAGCTTCGCGTCAGCGAAGAATTTCTCGCCCGTTACAACCGTCCCGGCCCTCGCTACACGAGCTACCCCACCGCACCTGTCTGGAACGATGCCTTCGGCCCCGGCGACCTCGAAAAAGTCCACGAAGAAGCCAATCGCGCCAAGTCGCCAGTCTCCCTCTACATGCACATCCCCTTCTGCGAGAGCCTTTGCCTCTTCTGCGCCTGCAACGTTATCATCCAAAAAGACAAGCGCGTCTCGCCTCCCTACCTGGAGATACTAAAGCGCGAAGTCAAGCATGTAAGCCGCAGCGTCTCCGGCGACCGTCCCGTCGTGCAGTTCCACTGGGGCGGCGGCACTCCCACCTATCTCACGCCTCCACAAATCGAAGACCTCTTCGGCTTCACCCGCGATCATTTCCACTTCGCGCCCGACGCCGAAATCGGCATCGAAGTCGACCCCCGCGTCACGAGCCGCGAACATCTCGAAACGCTGCGCAAACTAGGTTTCAACCGCCTAAGCATGGGCATCCAGGATTTTCATCCGCTCGTCCAAAAAACAATCAACCGCATCCAACCGTTCGAACTTACCGCCGCCCTAATCCAATCCGCCCGCGACCTGGGCTTCGACAGCGTCAACGTCGACCTGATCTACGGCCTCCCGTACCAAACCGCCGAAACCTTCGCGCACACCGTGGACCAAATCCTCGAGCTCACCCCCGACCGCGTAGCCCTGTTCAGTTACGCCCATGTCCCTTGGCTCAAAAAACAGCAAGGCTCGTTCGAAGGCCATCTCCCCGAAGGGATGGAAAAATTCGAAATCTTCCGCACCGGGCTGCTGAAATTTCTCGAGGCCGGCTATCTCTACATCGGCATGGACCATTTCGCGAAACCCGGCGACGAACTCGCCATCTCGCAACAAAATCGCACCCTCCACCGCAATTTCCAAGGCTACACTACCAAAGCCGGCGCCGACCTCTACGGCATGGGCATCACCGCCATCAGCGGCATCCAAAACGCCTACGCACAGAATCAACGCGACATTCCGTCCTGGGAAAAAGCGGTCGCCGAACGCGGCATCGCCACCATGCGCGGCTATCACCTCTCCGACGACGACCGCCTCCGCCGCACGGTCATCAGCCGCCTGCTCTGCCACACCATTGTCCTGAAGAATGAAATCTCACAAGAATTCGCCATCGACTTCGACCGCTACTTCGCCGATGAACTAAGGCGCCTCGAGCCCTTCCGCGAAGACGGACTCGTCATCCTCGATCCCAACGAAATCCGCACCACCCAGTTAGGCCGCATCTTCATCCGCAACCTGGCCATGATTTTCGACCCCTACCTGGAAAAGCAGCAACTCAACGCCAAGCCGCTCTTCTCGAAAACCCTTTAACCCGTCACCTAAGACCACCGCGCTGAACGCCGTCGGCTGGCCCAGCCTCCAGTAACGGCGCCTCCCAGAGATTCCCGAACACGAGTGGATGGGGATATGCGCCGTTTTTGCATGACGCAGCATACCGGTACGTTCAAGCCTTTCCGCAACGACAGCTCATTCGGAAAGACGGTTGTCACCCAGGCCATCTGATCCTAGAGCAAAAGACTACATTTTCACGGAATACCAATTCAGGAAAACGGGTAGTAGAGTAGTGAGCGCCTTTCAACGATAGTTGAAAATTCATAGGAGGCCTTATGGCAACTACAAGAGTGGCAATAGCACCGATGAGGGCGGCGCAGATTCCTAAGCCGGGTGCCGATTTCCAGATTGTCGAGCGCGAGATTCCTAAGCCAGGTGCCGGAGAGGTGCGCATCAAGGTGCAGGCCTGTGGTGTCTGCCACAGTGACATGTTCACCAAAGAAGGCGCGTGGCCGGGCATCCAATACCCTCGCGTGCCAGGACACGAAGTCGCGGGCATTATCGATGAACTGGGTGCCGGTGTGTCCGAGTGGAAGGAGGGACAACGCGCGGGCGTTGGCTGGCACGGCGGCCACGACGGCACGTGTCGGTCGTGCCGGCGCGGAGATTTTGGCAATTGCCGGAATCTGAAGATTGCCGGCATCAGCTATGACGGCGGGTACCAGCAGTACATGGTGGCTCCCGTAGAGGCGCTGACGGCGATACCGGAAAGTCTGAGTGACGTCGAAGCGGCGCCGCTGCTCTGCGCCGGAATCACGACCTACAACGCGCTTCGCCACAGCGGCGCAGTCCCCGGCGACCTGGTTGCGGTGCTGGGTATCGGCGGTCTGGGTCACCTCGGAATACAATTCGCGAACAAGTTTGGTTACAAGGTCGCGGCCATCGGGCGCGGTCCGGAAAGTGCGGCGCTCGCAAAGAAACTCGGAGCGAGCATTTACATCGATAACAAAGTGACGAAGGTAGCCGAGGAATTGCAAAAATTGGGCGGCGCACAAGTGATTCTAGCGACCGCGCCAAGCTCGAAGGCGATGTCCGAGGTCATTGACGGTCTAGGTCCGAATGGCAAGCTCATGGTCGTGGGTGCGTCCATGGAGCCCCTCGAGGTCTCACCGGTGCAGCTGATCACGGGAAGCCGGGGGATGCAAGGCTGGGCCTCCGGAACACCAGCCGATGCCGAGGACACGCTGCGCTTCGCCGAACTAACCGGCGTGCGTCCCATGATTGAAACCTATCCGCTCGAAAAAGCCGCCGAGGCCTACGCGCGCATGATGAGTGGCCACGCGCAGTTCCGCGTCGTCCTGACGATGTGAAATCAACCAGCCGCGCAGCGGCGGTCACTTGCGGTACGTGATCCGCAGCACTCTGCACGGGGCGATGCGAGCTGCCGGCCCAAGGAAAGGAACGTCCTGTGGCACATCAGGCTTTCTATCGCACCGGACAGATATTGGCGGTTTCCGCGTTGCTCGCATCTTCTTTCCGATCGCTACCATTTTGTCGCGCCCGATTACCCGGGCTTCGGACACAGCGACTGGCTCCATCTTTTACCGAGAGGCCGGCCCGAAAGACGCGCCGACCCTTCTTCTGCTACGCGGCCTTCCTTCTTCAATGACCACTCACGTCCCAGTCCTCGTCGTTGGCGCCGGAATCTCGGGCCTTGTCTGCGCCTATTCTCTGCGCAAGGGCAACATTGATGCGCAGCTTGTCGAAGCCTCTCCCCGCCCAGGGGGCGTGATTCGCTCTGAGCGTCGCGACGGCTTCCTCCTCGAACTAGGACCGCAAAGTTTCAGCAGCACACCTCAGCTCGCCGAACTTTGCGGCGACCTGGGAATCACGGACGAATTGGTAGAGGCCCCGCCCCGCGCTCCCAGATTCCTCCTTCTGGGCAGCCAACTCCAACAAGCCCCGCTTAGCCCGCCAGCGTTCTTCGCCTCTTCCCTCTTTAGCACCAAGACAAAATGGAGCATCCTCCGCGACGCGATCGGCCGCAGTGCTCCCCCTTACGTAGACGAATCCGTCGGCGCGTTCATGCGCCGCAAGTTTTCCGCCGAACTCCTCGACAAACTGGTCGCCCCTTTCGTTTCCGGCATCTATGCCGGCGACCCGGAAAAACTCAGCCTCCGCGCTGCCTTTCCCCAACTTTTCGAAGCCGAGCGAGCTGGCGGCAGCATCATCCGAGGAATGCTGCTCGCGGCAAAATCCAAGAAAGGCCCAAAGCAACGGCCAACTCTTCAAACGTTCCGCGCAGGAAACGAAACACTGATCAAGGCGCTTGTAGCCAGTCTGGGCCAAGCTCTTCGCAGCGAAGTATCGGTGAGCGAGATTCGCCGTACCAATATGGGAGACGCAGCGAAATATCAAGTCACCCTCACTGCGAACGGTTCAGCGGATCAAATCATCGCTGACCGTCTCGTCCTCGCCACTCCGACCCATATCGCCGCTTCTCTCCTTCCTGGCGTCAGCACGGAATTGGCATCCACTCTCTCATCGATCGAATACGCGCCCATCGCAACCGTCTCTCTCGGCTACCGGAAGTCGGATGTCGGTCGTTCGCTGGAAGGATTTGGATTTCTCGTCCCACGTTCCGCTGGCCTTCGCACCCTGGGTACCGTCTGGAATTCGTCGCTCTTTCCCGGCCGCGCTCCCGACGGTCACGCCCTGTTCACCAGTTTCATCGGCGGCGCGACAGACCCTCAAGCCGTAGCATTATCCGCGAACGAACTGGTCGCCCTGGTCCACGGGGAGATTGCTCCGCTCCTGCAAATCCACCAGTCGCCGACCTTCTCCGCGGTCACGCTTTACCCCCGCGCCCTCCCTCAAAATAAGCAAGCTCTATGGCTTTTTTCTGCTGCGGCGCGAGCGAAGCCAGCAGCGCGCGGACGCGTTCGGCACGGCGTTTTTCGTCAAGAGCTTTTTCGTACTCCGGCGCTACCACGGCGAATGGCAGCTCGTCCGGCATATCCTCGCGACGGCGTTG
>Ga0207133_1080_pt1 | contig 16834 bp, 12 predicted proteins | sample Alteio_BWMinHeat_11_FD_153537 | JGI IMG/M metagenome (GOLD analysis project Ga0207133, IMG submission 153537) | Enriched cells from forest soil in Barre Woods Harvard Forest LTER site, Petersham, Massachusetts, United States -... | ecosystem: Environmental > Terrestrial > Soil > Temperate forest >... | reverse complement strand
AACCCCAGCCCTTTTAACAGAATGCCTATTGTTAGCAGCTTTGGGTTTCCTTTGCTTGAGAGAGTTTTGTAAAGACTTTCTCGATTTAAATGTGTGTTCTTAGATAGTTTGCCCAGTCCGCCTTGTGCTTCGGCGACATGGCGCAATGCTAATAAAAACGCTTCTAAGTTGTCATCATTTTGATATTCTTCTAATGCAACTTGTAAATAAGTTGCAGCTTCTTTTTTATTTTTTAACGATTTAATCAGCCATTCTTGGTAATCGCCAGTGTTCTGTCGAATTTTGTGTTTAATCATAACAGCGCTCCCGAAATTCTAGCCAATATTGTTGTGCTTTTTTAATGTCTTTTTTTTGTGAACGTTTGCTTCCGCCTACTAGCAATAACAATAGGGTGTCCCCTTGTTCTGAAAAATAAACTCGATACCCCGGGCCGTAATGAATTCTTAATTCGTAAACTCCTTCGCCAACTGAATCAAAATCGCCGTAATTTCCTAGTGCAGCTCGGTTAAGGCGGTTGGTGATCTGTGCTCTTACTGTGACATCTTTTAGAGATTCAAGCCAATCATAAATGGCTGTTTTCCAGTTTTTGTACGGTATGTTCTTAGTTCTTTTTTCATAATTTCCTTAATATAATTGTAGCTTATAGGCTACTTTTATTCAAGTCTAGATATTGGTAAAAGAGTGGTGTCGTAACCGGATGAAAATGTCCCCTATAATACCTGTGGCTAATCAATGCCCTGCAGGGAGAAGTAGGGTATGGAAGGACATTTTCATCCGGTTACGACATAGTAATTTAGAAATAGTAATTTAGAAATGTGTCAGAACTATTTAGAAATGTGTTCTTTTTAATGACAAAATGGTAAAATATTGAACAAAATCGACATGAGGTAATGGTATGGCAAGCTCGAGTAATGTTTCTATTCTATCTCCACGAGAAGAAGAAAAAAAAGAAAATAAAGACAGCGAACATCATGTACTTGAAATGAATACAATTGAATGTATTACATCAAAAGGACAATGGCTAGGATCTGGATCATTTGCAAGTGCATATAAAATTAATAATAAAGTCTATAAAATATATAGAAGAAAAGATTTTGATCCAAGCATAGGAAAGTGTTTTGATTTGCTGTTCTGCGATGCATGTCAGGAGGAGAAAATTCCTAATATGGCTCAGCGAAATGCAAAGTATTGGAATTTAGTCTATGAACACATTTATGATGGAAAATATAAAAATCTTGCTACAGCAAGAGTGATAAAATTGCCAAGTATAAAGAGAGGTAGATTTGATGTTGTCGTTACTCCTTTTATTGATGGTGGACCAATAAATTATTTTCCTTGTTCATCTGATCGTAGAGTATTTGCGCAAGCGCTCAAAAAAATATCGATGGGGATGACCGATATTCGCGGGCCTGGTAATCTGAAAAAGATAAAAACAGGTGATATATTACCTGTGGATTTTGACACATTTCATCCACTTCCTATTAGGCATGATGTTTTTTCATATGCTTATTACGGTAATTCGCCACCGAGTCCAGGAACACGGCATTGGTCGAGGGAAGAACATACTTTTGTACTGTTTTTAGATAAAAAATCTAAACCAAAAAAAGAAGCTGATGTATTTGGATATAGATCGATATTTATGAGGCCTTGATTCAAAAATCTAAGTACAAAAGAGCGTACCGCCCGCGCGAACAAATGAGTCGGCGAAACGAAACGGGACACGAGGGAAGTGCTAGTGATTATACCGCTATGGAGGGTGATAAGGTAGAGCCTCCAGAAGAGCCGAGAAAATCGTGGTGTGTTCTCTCATAGTGATATGCGAAAATAATAAAAAAACTTGCATTAATAACATTAGAAAATTGATGGATATAAAATTATTATGATTTTAATCAACGATAAAAATCGTAAATGGTGGACTCTCATTGCAATATCAGCATGTTTAGCTATTGTCTATTTAGATCAAACTGGGGTTGCGCTGACTCTTGAGAGCATTCAGCGTACTTTGAATTTATCCAATCTTTCTGTGCAATGGGTAGTTAATTCTTATCTTTTAACATTATCTGTGCTCATGTTATTAGGTGGAAGGTTCGCAGATATTTTTGGGCATCGAAGAATATTTTTAATTGGGATGTCATTTTTTTTAATTGCATCCATTTGTTGTGCGACGGCAACTGTCGGTTGGTGGTTGATTTTGAGTCGTGCATTTCAAGGTTTAGGTGGTGCATTTTTAATTCCAACGAGTCTTGTATTAGTTGCGAATAGTGTCAAGATCGAAGATCGCGGTAAAGTAATTGGAGCTTGTATTTCTTTTGCTTCTGCTTTCCTAGCATTTGGTCCAACAATTGGTGGTGCACTGACAGAGTTTTGGAATTGGCGTTTGATTTTCTGGATTAACATTCCAATTGGCTTAATCAGTATTTTATTGACCCTATTTTCCGTGCCAAAAGAGGGCAGTAAAAATTCTAAAGCAAAAATGGATTGGCCTGGTTTCATCACGCTAAGCATTAGCCTAACATGTTTAGTAACAGCTTTTATGCAAGGAGCACTTTGGGGTTGGAGTTCACCAAAAATTCTTCTTTTATTCGCAACTTTTATTGTCTTTATTCTGTTATTTTTACGAATTGATTTGTATGCGGATTCTCCGTTAATTAATTTAAATTTATTTCGCAATCCAACTTTCTTCGGCGGAAATATTATTTTATTTTTTCTGCAAACTTGTCATATTAGTTCTGCTGTATTTTGGGTTTTATATTTACAAAATGTATTGGGATATTCTGCAGGCAAGGCAGGATTATTTATTCTGCCTGTGACATTACCTGTCATGTTTAGTGCGCAAATGAGTGGTAGATTGCTTGATCGTTATGGTCCGTGTTTGCCGATTAGCTTGGGCTTATGTATGTCAATGATAGGAGTTTTGTGGGTAGCGATTTTTGCAAATGCGCATCATTATTTTTTATTATTTCCGGGATTCTTACTCTATGGTATCGGCGCTCCTTTAGCTATTCCTGCTGCAATGACGACTGTTATTTCAAGTGTGACGCGCAAAGATCATGGTATGGCATCTGGGATGGCTAACACCATGCGTCAAATTGGTGGTGCGTTAGGGTTGTCAATTATAGGCGCTATTATTACGAGTGTTAATCACGCGCAATTAGGGCGTTTCTTATCTGATGCCACAGGTGTTGTGCATTTGCTTCAGGAAAATCAACTTGAGAAATTTTTGACAACTACATCTTATGCGAATGGTTCGATTTTAGGATTGTCGCTACAGGATATTTTTACCATACATGATGCGGTTATAAATGCATATGCTAATGCTTTTGCTTACGGAATGTTTGTTGCTGCTTTATTTGCTTTTTTTGCTTTTGTTTTAGCGGTTTCGATATTTAAAAAATCTCATTGTATTGTTGTCGATGCGACGGTTAAAGTCGAAAGTATAGGGCAAAGTTTGGAGAAAGGTACAATCTCATAGATCTTAAGCATGAGATAGAAGCGGCAATAATTGCCCGATAAATGTAGTCGGCATACATTCAAATTTAATATTTGTAAGGAGCTGATTAAGTCTGTTTGTCAGGCCCGACCCTGAAGGTTTCATCATGTTAAATTTTTCCTAAATGTTACTAGATGGTTTTAAACTTTGCACGATGGCAATGCCAATCATTGCAACGATTGGCATTACTAAAAATCCGAAACCAAATACTTTAATGCTATCGCTTGCACTTATTAGCTGAGTATTCTGATTTAAGTTGGCCAAATACATTCCTGCAGTCATTAATCCTGAGGAAATAGCAACGCCAAAGCTAATAGATACCTGACGACAAGCATTAAAAATAGTATTAACGGCACCTATTTGTTCTTTCTCAAAACTAATGACGCTTAAGGTTTGAATAGGAGTGCCGCACAAACCGCTAAATATTCCTCTCAAAAAAAAGAGAATTAAAGCAACCCAGATCATTGCGGCACTATTAATTAACATGACACAAGGACTTAAAATGCCGATACCTAAGAATCCAATGGTAATGGGTAATTTAGCTCCATATAGATTGAATAACCTAACTGAGTAACGACTGGTGATAATCGCTCCAATTGCCTGCATCCCCATTACTAAGCCAGCCATGGTTGCCGATAACCCAACCCCAATTTGCAGATACATGCCTATTAGAAAGATGGCACCAAAATGACAGATTTGGAAACAAAGCTGGATAAAGTTAGCCTTTATAAAAACTTCGTCCATAAAATACCGCAAGTCAATTAAAGGTATTTTTATTTTTTTCTCGTGGCGGATGAAAAAATAAATTAATAATATAAGCAATATTACCCCCGTTAAAATAAGGGGCAACACTTGCGGTTTACCAATCAATGAAAGGGTATAAAATATATTTAATAAAATTGCTGAGAATAATATGAAACCACCCCAGTCTAATTTATTTTGATTTTTTTGCCATTCTTCACGCAATAAAAAAACTGAAGCGAACGCTAACACTAAGCAAATTGGGCCGGAAATTAAGAAGACAGATTTCCAACCCCACAAATCAAGCAGAACTCCTCCCAAAAATGGGGCAATGGCTGGTGCAAGCAGTGACGGCAAAAAGGTAAAGCTTGTGATGCTGGCATATTCTGATTTATCGTAAATTCTGTAAATGATAGTCATCCCAACGGGAATTAACATGCCTCCGCCTATGCCATGAATAAATCGCAATATCACTAATGTTGTAATATTGGGAGCCCATGCACATAGGGTTGATCCTGCACCAAATAATATCATGGATAAGATATAAATTTTTTTAAATCCATATCGTTCTCCAAGCCAACAACTAATTGGAATAGAAATAGCTAACGCCAATAAAAAAGAAAGTCTTAACGAGATCCAGCCCGATTCTGGTAAAAAGTATCAAATTTTTTTGTCTAAGAACCTTCAGGGTCAGGCCTGATAAACAGACTTGTGTAAACAACTTTATTAAGCCTATTTGTCAGGCTTGATTCCGTTTTTATGACCGAATGAAAATCTTAGCCGATTTTCATAGCCGGAGATCTAACAGTAAATGCTATTGGCACAGCTGCCACTATTGGTTCTTTTGACTCTAGTTTTGGTACAAAAAAAGCATATCTCGTTAACAGTAGATTAATTCGTTTGTTCCATGACTCAAATAAATCATCTACTAGATCATGAATCATCGTATTTTTATTTAACACGGTCGCTTGTGTTTCCGTTAATTCTATATTGCTTCCTGGAGATGTTAATACCGGCTTAGTGCTATTGATTTCGCCGCGGAACCAATCGTGTAAAGAGTTTCTATCATCTGTTTCACCTGAGCTGAGAGTGGCTGCTATCTCTATTGGAGCACGGGTAATTTTACTTTTAAATACAGCTTCAAATCTGTTTATCTCTACCAATAGCTGCGCTACCTCTTTGTCAAGAGGATATTTTTTTATTATAGAATCACATTTTTCTTTAATTACCGTTAGTTTGCCTTCATAAGTAGGTTCTCGTACTGCTGTTTTTGCTTCTTTTTGCTCAACAAGAGCTCTTGCAGCGGCTAAAGGAACTAAAGGAACAACTGGAAACGCAGTGTGACGCAGATTTTCCCGATTTTCCCATTCTAGATACAGAATCCAAAATCCAAAAAATAAAATTATAGCAACTAACGGAATTACGCCTACACCATCGGCTTCGACTTTACGCATGTCCAAACAAACACGATTTAAATAATCCATCACACACAAAATATTAGCAGAAGAATTACTTGCTCCATCTATGCCAAAAACCTCAATATGTTCTGCAGTACCATTGCATACACTAAATAAAAAATTCTTTTCTCCAGTCTTGTCAGTATACAAAGTGATACCACAAAGTGAATTTGTAAGCATTCGCACTAACGTATAGTCATTGGCTGATGATGCTATATAAGAATGGGATCCATCTATTGTCGAAAAAACTTTATCAGCAGCAACTGCCATCAAAGAACTCGCTGTGGTTAAAGAAAAAAATAAGCGACTGGTTGTAGCTGAGCTCCCCTGTACACGCACTTTATCAATCGGTGCAGATAATTTTCTGTCCGCAAGAGCCGTTCTCGCTTTTTGTTTTCTTCTGGCAGCTTTTGCTTTAGGTGGTTTTGATTTTTTACCGCAAAAAAACTCTGCTAATCGGTGAAACATAAATATAGTCCTCCCGTAAGCAAAACTAGCTGGTTATTATAATTATTTTTTTATTCTTGCGTATTCTGAAAAAGAGGGGGCAAGTTGTCAATACCATTACTCGCTATTAATATTTGTGGAGAATGTTTTATTTTGCAGCATATCAATTCTTTATTCGATGGTAATAACACCTTGCATATACAACACTGCTTTCCCGCTAATTAACACACGATCACCTTGATATTGGCAAAATATCTCGCCCCCGCGTTCAGATACTTGCAACGCATGTAAATCTGTTTTGTTTAATCGTTTCGACCAATATGGAGCTAATAGACAATGTGATGCACCTGTCGCAGGGTCTTCAAAAATAGTTTTTTGTGGGTAGAAAGTACGCGAAACAAAATCTACATTTTTACCTGGTGCTGTCACAGTAATTCCGCGGTGTTCTAATTTTTTAAGAATCTGCATGTTTGGTTTCAGTTGTTTAACTTCTTCCTCGGTGCTGTAGATCGCAAGACAGCGCTCATTTTTATGCTGATAAATTTCCTTTGGTGCCAATCCTAATCCTTGCTCCAACAGCGGCAAGGAAAATTTTTCAATATTCTTAGTGGGAAAATTTAATGTGATCAGATCATCTGTACGAAGAACCTGTAATAACTCGATACGCGATTGTAAATCAGCTTTTTCCCATGTTGGTTCAAGATAATTGAAAATAACATAGCCTGCCGATAACGAACCATGCCCGCAAATATCAAGTTCATATTCCGGTGTAATCCAGCGAATATTGAACTTATTCTCTTCACGGACCAAAAACGCCGTCACAGGAAGATTATTCTCTTTGGCAATAGCATGCAGCTCTTCATCAGATAACCATTTTGACAAGATACAAACCGCAGCAGGATTGCCACAAAAAATCTTATCAGTAAATGCGTCCACATGATAAATAGGGATTTGCATATTATTTTATCCCAATATAAAACCTTTAGGGTCAGGCCTGATAAACAGACTTATGTAAGCAGTTTTATTAAGCCTTGTCAGGCCTGACCCCGTTTTCCTATCGCTTATCCGATTTCTCAGCAGCATACCCGACAAATCCAATAGCGGAATCTTGTGGGAATTTTTTCAAATAAGGTTCTGCATCATCAAATGCCTTATTCACTTTAGCTAAATACTTTTTTAAATACGGATTCGATTCTACTATTTGCCTAATTTTGGATTGATACTCGTGGACAGAGACACCACCTTCCGATCTATAAACACAAACCCATCCTTTTTTATGATGAACTTCGGCTTCTTCGGATCCCAAAAATTCTTTCACTTCTTTTCCACCCAATCCTGCACCCACCTCCCCTTGCAGTGAATGCGCAACTGGTGGCGCTATCCAAATAGAAGGCGCCGTGAAATCCGTTGATTGAATTTCAGATGGCTGAGGACAAGAAAAGTCATTTCTTCCTGCAACAGAATAAGACGTCATACTGGCTATTAAAACTAAAAAACTAATGCACTGAGCTAATTTATTTCTTTTTAACATGATATTTTCCTCAACTATTATTATATTAATCGACTAGATTTTCGAGCAACAATAGCATATAGAAATAGAAAGATGAGGTCTAGCGGCAAATAGTAGACCCCTTCTCTTGTATGATTAAGGTCGTAAGACACCATAAGCATTATTAATATCCATCGCCACCCGTGTCGCCAAGGCCGGATCACATCCCCGTTGTTGAACCTTATCTGGGTGCCAACGTAATGACATTGTTCTATATGCTTTTTTAATTTGAGCGGATTGGGGAAAGGGATCTTCCGGTAAATCTAAGGTTTTGAGAGCAATTTTTTGGCATACCAAGGGTTCTTTTGAACAAGCTTTTTGATTTCCTAATAATGAACTCTCTTCTGGGTCAATACGTTCTTCGTTAACACATAAATTATTTTGTTCGGTAACACTTTGAAAAGTACTTTGTCCAATATAAGATCCGATACCAAAAGCAAGATGGCCCAAAAATTTTCTTGAAAATAAAGTAACGGGTGAAAGCTGAGTAGTCGTATCCTTCTTTTTAGTGGCTGTATCAAATAGATGCGTTGTCAAATTTTGTAAAACGGACCCAACAACGTAGCTCGCGACAAATAGCCCAGCGGTTCCTGTTAAAACTCCTAGCGCTGCTTGCAATGCTAATCCTGTTCCCCAATATAACAGGGATTGTTGGGCCGGCCCCATTGAGCACCTAGAAATGGCAGCATGGCTTAAAGATTGACTGACATTTCCCGCAATAATATAAGCATATTTAGATTGCATGCCATACAATGAAGTTGCGAGACACAATCCTGCTAATATATTTTCGGAAAGCGCTAAATTTTGCGGTAAAAACCGTTTACAGATTGCAACTTCTTTAGCCGCCAATAACAAACACCGCATAAGATCAAAATAAGAACCGATTGTCTCTGCCGCTCTTAATAATAGTCGAGAATTCTGTTTTTTCTGGTAACATCCTGCTGCTATAGCGTGAGCAACACTTTCCCGCTGACTTTTTTCTTGTATTTCTATTTCTTTTTTTAACCATCTCGTGGATAGCTAAACACGCTCGCTTAGTTGCGCTTCCTGCCGAACTACTACCTATGATAATAATTAATTCATCACGAACACTACAAAGCTCTATCAAACTTAATTCGGGATCAGACGTATTTGTTTTATGAAGATCAGCGATAAAGTTACATAATCGATTGATACCGTCCGATCGCGCATAGGCAGCCCCTATTATGCTAGCGAGCCCTCTTCCCAAGCCTGGCTGATAATGTGTGTTTAATGCATTTAATAATGTTTTTTTAGTAATCATGAAAAAACGGTCCTCTATTTTTATAATTTCGTTAGCTGAAGCCGCTGACAATATTCTTCAAAAATTTGCTTAATTTGTTGTGGATTATCAATCCAGGGAAAATGTGAAGCGTTATCAATCTCTCGTATTGAAATATTTTCACGCTGAAAGTCATGTGAATCTAAAAATAATTTCAAAGAGGTAAAAACCTTCAGGGTCAGGCCTGATAAACAGACTTATATAAACAACTTATTTGTCAGGCTTAACCCCGTTTGCAACGAATGCTACTTTATTTGCAGCAATAAAAGCAAATTTTGCAGTTGTATAACCTTCAGGGTCAGACCTGACCCCGTTTCACTCAGTTAACATCATATTTTTGAACATATCTAACAAATAGACTTATTTATTCATTTACTGGTGTCATAATGCTCATTTTTGCTAAACAGCGAGGATGAATGTCATGATAGAAAATGAAACTAGCATACTAGAGTCCCTAAGACCTTCAGAACAAACTAATCAAGAGCAAATTGCCCATTATAGGAATAAATTGCAATATGAAATTGATTCTTGGGATTTGCATCACACTATCGAGAATAAAGAACATATTGTAATTATCGATGCTCGCTCAATAGAAGCTTATAAAAACGAACATATCCCAACAGCGATTAATTTCCCGCATCGCACCATAACCAAAGAATCTGCGCAAGAGCGCCTAGATTTTTCAATACAATATGTGACTTATTGTGATGGCATTGGTTGTAACGCTTCAACAAAGAGTGCCTTAAAACTTGCAGAATTAGGTTATAAAGTTAAAGAATTAATTGGTGGTATTGATTGGTGGAAGCGTGATCTCTATCCTACTGAGAACTCACTTTCTAATACAGAAGAGCCTCAAATAACTTGTGGGTGCAACGGTTAAAACGTGCAAAAAACCGTCAGGGTCGGGCCTGACCCCGGTTATTGAAAATATCTGTTATGGCCTTTTTGGAATTCCTCATAGAGTTTTTCCTATCTCAATGTCTCGTGGATCACTTTCATACCCGTCAGGATCATTAAAAGGCATATGACTATAATGATGATGAGCATAAAATTGATAAGCGTCTTTTGAAGATTGAATATGTAACTGTCTATAATTCTGCAACTTCAGCCACTTTTCAATGAGTTTCAAAAAATCACTTCCAAATCCTTTATTACGATGATTCTCTTCAATAACAATAATACGAAGTGCTATCCTTTCATCATCCCATAATTGAATGTGTGCATAACCAATAATATAGGTGCCTTGATATAAAATAAAATGTACGTGGTCTTTATGATTAAATGTCCATGTATAGGGATCTAAAACGGGAACCTTATCAAAAAAAAATTTTTGACGAAAATGACGTGCTGCCTCCCATTCTCTATCAGTTAATGCTTTTACTATTCGTAATTTATTGAACCCTGTCTTAGTATCAATACTTGCTATAAAAGCATCTTTTCCTAAACAATAAGAATCAATGTCATTAGGAAATTTTTCGGCTAACGTTATTTTTAATTTTGCATAAGCATCACGATCATCTGTATGTGTTCTCATCCAATCGCGAAAAAATATATGTCTTTCAATTTCAGCGTTGTTCTTTTCAAAAATATGGACATTATGAGTTCTTGCCAAAGCACTCTTCTGAAAATAGCGACGAAAAGGAATACCATACTCACCTTTGGCTTCATATCCAAGATTTTCCATGGATTTAGTTGCTTTATCCACTTCAGAGATATTTAAAACAACCGGAATAATGTCGATGATAGGTTTTGCACTTAATCCAGGGACTGCCGTGGAACCAATATGATGAACCTCAATGCAATTAGTTCCCAAAGCTTGTTTGATGAGAAGGGCTTCCTCTTCATACATTTTTGGCCATAAGGGATTATAAGAAACAACCTCAACGGTTTTTATCATATTTATACCTAACTTCGTGATGATATTTTGTCTAGCAGTAATTTCGCTTTCTTTCCCACGCTTTTGCAATATCTTGTTTGGAGGCATCTGGATATTCTTTATAGAACTGCCGAATAAAATTCAAATAAGCCCATTCTTGTTTTGGATTCGCTTCAGATTTTTTCCGTTGTAAGTATTTTTTTTGCCAAAATTTGGCAAATTCAGCATATGTCGGTGGATTTCCTTCACGCCAGCGACTTAAAATCCAATCTTGACAGAACGCAGAAAACCTTCAGGGTCAGGTCCTGACAAACAGACTTAATCAGCTCCTTACAAATATTAAATTTGAATGTAAACAACTTTATTAAATCTATTTTTCAGGCCTGACCCCGTTTCATTATGAGCTTCATCTATTTCTTTCGTATATTTTTGTAAAGTTTTTTGAGGAATTATCATAATATCTCTGGTGTTTTTTAATAACTTAGGATAAAACTTTACCAGTAGGGTGTTGTAAATGCAAATATTCCCCTTTTTGGTATATGAAAAAAGCCCTGATAGGATCCAAGATTTGCAAAGATTATGCTTTGTTTCTCTTCTGTTAATTAGGCACTCCTCGTTGTTATGCTGAGGAGTATTGTATAAAAAAATAACTTTCGTGAGCCTAGATAACTGTTCGGATCAGGCCGGAATACACAAGTAGCCGAGGTAAACAAGCATGAGCACTAAAAAAGCAACTCCTAATAGCGATAAAAGTATAGCTTTTCTAGAAAGTCTCACCGGCAAAAAAATGACATTAACCAACCTACTAATTTTTAAAAATTTCATTGCATAAATAATTTAAATTACACATCTGTATCAGATTAAACACTCTTCTCTTTTAATGAATTAAACATTTTTCATGATAAACTTCAGCAATCTGTCCTTACACGCATTAGAATATGTAATGCCAGAATTTTACCAAAGAAATGAAGCATGAGATTAGAATATAAACATATTATTGCTGTAATATATACGGTAGTTCTATTTCTTGATCGTTTAGATTTAACTATCGTCAACATTACACTTCCAACGCTTGCAAAAGACTTTAATATTTCTCTTACATCTACTGATTGGGTCAGCCTTTCTTTTTTATTGGCGTTAGCTATTTCTATTCCAATTAGTTGTTGGCTTGGAGAACGATATGGATTTAAAAAAATTTATATCTTATCCATGATATTATTTGGTGCAGGATCAACCCTATGTGCATGGGCTCCCAATATTACAACATTAGTGATATTGCGATTTATTCATGGCATAGGCGGAGGCATGTTAATTCCCGTTGGGATGACTATCATTTACAGAATTTACGATAAATCAGAATATGCCAGCATCACAAGCTTTACCTTTTTGCCGTCACTGCTTGCACCAGCCATTGCCCCATTTTTGGGAGGAGTTCTGCTTGATTTGTGGGGTTGGAAATCTGTCTTCTTAATTTCCGGCCCAATTTGCTTAGTGTTAGCGTTCGCTTCAGTTTTTTTATTGCGTGAAGAATGGCAAAAAAATCAAAATAAATTAGACTGGGGTGGTTTCATATTATTCTCAGCAATTTTATTAAATATATTTTATACCCTTTCATTGATTGGTAAACCGCAAGTGTTGCCCCTTATTTTAACGGGGGTAATATTGCTTATATTATTAATTTATTTTTTCATCCGCCACGAGAAAAAAATAAAAATACCTTTAATTGACTTGCGGTATTTTATGGACGAAGTTTTTATAAAGGCTAACTTTATCCAGCTTTGTTTCCAAATCTGTCATTTTGGTGCCATCTTTCTAATAGGCATGTATCTGCAAATTGGGGTTGGGTTATCGGCAACCATGGCTGGCTTAGTAATGGGGATGCAGGCAATTGGAGCGATTATCACCAGTCGTTACTCAGTTAGGTTATTCAATCTATATGGAGCTAAATTACCCATTACCATTGGATTCTTAGGTATCGGCATTTTAAGTCCTTGTGTCATGTTAATTAATAGTGCCGCAATGATCTGGGTTGCTTTAATTCTCTTTTTTTTGAGAGGAATATTTAGCGGTTTGTGCGGCACTCCTATTCAAACCTTAAGCGTCATTAGTTTTGAGAAAGAACAAATAGGTGCCGTTAATACTATTTTTAATGCTTGTCGTCAGGTATCTATTAGCTTTGGCGTTGCTATTTCCTCAGGATTAATGACTGCAGGAATGTATTTGGCCAACTTAAATCAGAATACTCAGCTAATAAGTGCAAGCGATAGCATTAAAGTATTTGGTTTCGGATTTTTAGTAATGCCAATCGTTGCAATGATTGGCATTGCCATCGTGCAAAGTTTAAAACCATCTAGTAACATTTAGGAAAAATTTAACATGATGAAACCTTCAGGGTCGGGCCTGACAAACAGACTTAATCAGCTCCTTACAAATATTAAATTTGAATGTATGCCGACTACATTTATCGGGCAATTATTGCCGCTTCTATCTCATGCTTAAGATCTATGAGATTGTACCTTTCTCCAAACTTTGCCCTATACTTTCGACTTTAACCGTCGCATCGACAACAATACAATGAGATTTTTTAAATATCGAAACCGCTAAAACAAAAGCAAAAAAAGCAAATAAAGCAGCAACAAACATTCCGTAAGCAAAAGCATTAGCATATGCATTTATAACCGCATCATGTATGGTAAAAATATCCTGTAGCGACAATCCTAAAATCGAACCATTCGCATAAGATGTAGTTGTCAAAAATTTCTCAAGTTGATTTTCCTGAAGCAAATGCACAACACCTGTGGCATCAGATAAGAAACGCCCTAATTGCGCGTGATTAACACTCGTAATAATAGCGCCTATAATTGACAACCCTAACGCACCACCAATTTGACGCATGGTGTTAGCCATCCCAGATGCCATACCATGATCTTTGCGCGTCACACTTGAAATAACAGTCGTCATTGCAGCAGGAATAGCTAAAGGAGCGCCGATACCATAGAGTAAGAATCCCGGAAATAATAAAAAATAATGATGCGCATTTGCAAAAATCGCTACCCACAAAACTCCTATCATTGACATACATAAGCCCAAGCTAATCGGCAAACACGGACCATAACGATCAAGCAATCTACCACTCATTTGCGCACTAAACATGACAGGTAATGTCACAGGCAGAATAAATAATCCTGCCTTGCCTGCAGAATATCCCAATACATTTTGTAAATATAAAACCCAAAATACAGCAGAACTAATATGACAAGTTTGCAGAAAAAATAAAATAATATTTCCGCCGAAGAAAGTTGGATTGCGAAATAAATTTAAATTAATTAACGGAGAATCCGCATACAAATCAATTCGTAAAAATAACAGAATAAAGACAATAAAAGTTGCGAATAAAAGAAGAATTTTTGGTGAACTCCAACCCCAAAGTGCTCCTTGCATAAAAGCTGTTACTAAACATGTTAGGCTAATGCTTAGCGTGATGAAACCAGGCCAATCCATTTTTGCTTTAGAATTTTTACTGCCCTCTTTTGGCACGGAAAATAGGGTCAATAAAATACTGATTAAGCCAATTGGAATGTTAATCCAGAAAATCAAACGCCAATTCCAAAACTCTGTCAGTGCACCACCAATTGTTGGACCAAATGCTAGGAAAGCAGAAGCAAAAGAAATACAAGCTCCAATTACTTTACCGCGATCTTCGATCTTGACACTATTCGCAACTAATACAAGACTCGTTGGAATTAAAAATGCACCACCTAAACCTTGAAATGCACGACTCAAAATCAACCACCAACCGACAGTTGCCGTCGCACAACAAATGGATGCAATTAAAAAAAATGACATCCCAATTAAAAATATTCTTCGATGCCCAAAAATATCTGCGAACCTTCCACCTAATAACATGAGCACAGATAATGTTAAAAGATAAGAATTAACTACCCATTGCACAGAAAGATTGGATAAATTCAAAGTACGCTGAATGCTCTCAAGAGTCAGCGCAACCCCAGTTTGATCTAAATAGACAATAGCTAAACATGCTGATATTGCAATGAGAGTCCACCATTTACGATTTTTATCGTTGATTAAAATCATAATAATTTTATATCCATCAATTTTCTAATGTTATTAATGCAAGTTTTTTTATTATTTTCGCATATCACTATGAGAGAACACACCACGATTTTCTCGGCTCTTCTGGAGGCTCTACCTTATCACCCTCCATAGCGGTATAATCACTAGCACTTCCCTCGTGTCCCGTTTCGTTTCGCCGACTCATTTGTTCGCGCGGGCGGTACGCTCTTTTGTACTTAGATTTTTGAATCAAGGCCTCATAAATATCGATCTATATCCAAATACATCAGCTTCTTTTTTTGGTTTAGATTTTTTATCTAAAAACAGTACAAAAGTATGTTCTTCCCTCGACCAATGCCGTGTTCCTGGACTCGGTGGCGAATTACCGTAATAAGCATATGAAAAAACATCATGCCTAATAGGAAGTGGATGAAATGTGTCAAAATCCACAGGTAATATATCACCTGTTTTTATCTTTTTCAGATTACCAGGCCCGCGAATATCGGTCATCCCCATCGATATTTTTTTGAGCGCTTGCGCAAATACTCTACGATCAGATGAACAAGGAAAATAATTTATTGGTCCACCATCAATAAAAGGAGTAACGACAACATCAAATCTACCTCTCTTTATACTTGGCAATTTTATCACTCTTGCTGTAGCAAGATTTTTATATTTTCCATCATAAATGTGTTCATAGACTAAATTCCAATACTTTGCATTTCGCTGAGCCATATTAGGAATTTTCTCCTCCTGACATGCATCGCAGAACAGCAAATCAAAACACTTTCCTATGCTTGGATCAAAATCTTTTCTTCTATATATTTTATAGACTTTATTATTAATTTTATATGCACTTGCAAATGATCCAGATCCTAGCCATTGTCCTTTTGATGTAATACATTCAATTGTATTCATTTCAAGTACATGATGTTCGCTGTCTTTATTTTCTTTTTTTTCTTCTTCTCGTGGAGATAGAATAGAAACATTACTCGAGCTTGCCATACCATTACCTCATGTCGATTTTGTTCAATATTTTACCATTTTGTCATTAAAAAGAACACATTTCTAAATAGTTCTGACACATTTCTAAATTACTATTTCTAAATTACTATGTCGTAACCGGATGAAAATGTCCTTCCATACCCTACTTCTCCCTGCAGGGCATTGATTAGCCACAGGTATTATAGGGGACATTTTCATCCGGTTACGACACCACTCTTTTACCAATATCTAGACTTGAATAAAAGTAGCCTATAAGCTACAATTATATTAAGGAAATTATGAAAAAAGAACTAAGAACATACCGTACAAAAACTGGAAAACAGCCATTTATGATTGGCTTGAATCTCTAAAAGATGTCACAGTAAGAGCACAGATCACCAACCGCCTTAACCGAGCTGCACTAGGAAATTACGGCGATTTTGATTCAGTTGGCGAAGGAGTTTACGAATTAAGAATTCATTACGGCCCGGGGTATCGAGTTTATTTTTCAGAACAAGGGGACACCCTATTGTTATTGCTAGTAGGCGGAAGCAAACGTTCACAAAAAAAAGACATTAAAAAAGCACAACAATATTGGCTAGAATTTCGGGAGCGCTGTTATGATTAAACACAAAATTCGACAGAACACTGGCGATTACCAAGAATGGCTGATTAAATCGTTAAAAAATAAAAAAGAAGCTGCAACTTATTTACAAGTTGCATTAGAAGAATATCAAAATGATGACAACTTAGAAGCGTTTTTATTAGCATTGCGCCATGTCGCCGAAGCACAAGGCGGACTGGGCAAACTATCTAAGAACACACATTTAAATCGAGAAAGTCTTTACAAAACTCTCTCAAGCAAAGGAAACCCAAAGCTGCTAACAATAGGCATTCTGTTAAAAGGGCTGGGGTT